>JAESFM010000004.1_pt1 | contig 224839 bp, 237 predicted proteins | sample 9266171 | NCBI WGS metagenome assembly JAESFM01 (sample SAMN14505069, study PRJNA617099) | algae metagenome | isolation source: Hassallia sp. WJT32-NPBG1 and co-occurring heterotrophs from well developed... | place: USA: Mojave Desert, Joshua Tree National Park, California | collected 2006-06-22 | reverse complement strand
CGGGAGGTTGCCGCCCGCGCTGGCGATCTGGTGCCGCCGTCTCACCAGGGGATCTTCCAGACGGCCGTGGACAAGGTCAAATCCGTGTTCGGGAAACCTTGATGTTCCCCCTTTCACGGGAAACGGATGAGCAAACCGGAACTCCAAGATCATGCCCCGCTACTACATCCACATCTACGATGACGCGGTCATGATTGACCGGGACGGCATGGAGCTGCGGGATCTTGCAGCGGCCAAGCACGAGGCGATCCGTGGTGCCCGGAGTATGATGGCTGAGCATTTAGTCGCTGGCCGTCCGCTCCAGCTGTTTCACCGCGTCGAGATAGCGGACGAGAGTGGCAAGGTGCTTGCGGTAATCCCTTTCCGTGAGCTTGTCACGATCCAGGAGTAGGTTGCTCCTCCGCTCCGCAGGCTAAAGCGGCCTTTCAGTGAGGTTGGGCGGACCGCGGCGCCAGCAAGTCGGAAGCGCCGGCCAGATCCTGAGCGGCCCCGGCAATGGCTCCTGAAAAGGCGCCCAGCCAGCACTGAAGGCCCTACGTCTTCCACCTGCGATCGGAGCCTCGCTCGACTGGCGCACATAGGCGGGCACTTCCGTCCTGCCCTGAGAACCTGCTGGCGGCACCTACCGCGGCGCAGCACGCCGGAGCCACTTGTGCCGCCGACATAGGCGCAAGCTTTGGTGCTGTGAGCGCGGTGCCCCCGCCCCCGCAAGTCTCCGGATGACTCGAGAGCCAGAAGGCTATCGATAGAGAGGGCCGCTGAGGAGGGCGGCCTCATGACCCCACAGGAACTGCAGACCGCACTCGCGGGCTTCTCTGCCTCCGACACGCTCACCCGCCATGGCCTGACCCGCCGCATTCTGATGACCCAAGGTGTCGTGTTCCTGGCCGAGCAGGCCCAGGCCCACTGGCTCACCGACCTGATCGTCTCGCATCAGGCTGACCCGCGGGTTCGTTCGGAGCCTTTTCAAGTTTGGACCCTGACCGTCGACACTGCGGAACGCCGCGCTGTCGCCACTATGACCAACGGCAATTCCAAACAGTTCGTTACCAAGCAGGAGATCCCTTGGACCGATTTCCCGTTGCCAGAGGTGACGCTGTGGTTGGTGCAGGAAGGCTCAACGTGGGTGATGCTGCTGCCTAGCGAGTACTGAAGCAAGCGTCACGTCGCCGGGTCCTCCGCCGCGCGGCTTCATCGACAGCTGTTCTGGCGGGACGGGACGTCGTCGGTCCGTATGGCTGTCGCGATCCCGATCTTCATCGCTCCAGACGTCTGAGTTCGCTGGCTTGCAGGAGACCTCACCTTCGACCGTGCTGAAGGTGGGGTGCACACTCGCACCTCTTCCCGAACAAGCGGCAGGTTTTCCCGACCAAAGAGCACCAGGCCGGGCCCAAGCATCATCTACGGCGCTAGTAAGAAATCATTATAATTGGCACAATCGTGAACCCGATCATGCCGCACCAGCAGCAATGCGGAAGGGCTGCGTAGTGCCGAGGCAGGCCAGCTAGACGCTTTCGACCAGGCGTTCCTAATGTATGCTGATATGCTCACAAGGTATCGAATGGCGCTCCGCCTTTCGGTGTCGCCGACGGGCATTGAGCTGAACGGTGAGGTGGGATGGATCATCGTTCCGGGCGATGAGGCCTCCGGCGACGATCTGCGGGCCGCATTAAAGGTATCGGCGAAGATTAACTCCCAGGAGGCGCTGCTGCGGCGCGTCTGGGACACGGGTGAGCCTGTGGTTCCGGTGAAGTTGTCGGGTAGCCATCTCTCTGAGTTCCTGACGCACTGAGTGCTGTGGGGTGTGGTGCGATGCGATGCGATGGCATCGCTCAGTGCGCCTGACATGATCTCGTCCAACTTCGCTCTTGATGTCTGAACTCTCTCTGACTGGCTGTCAGCACTCTATAGCTTCTACGTCTCCATCGCCTGGGTGAACGATGCCATTGCGGGCTCCGGAAGCCGGAAGACCCACAATGGCAGGCGATGAACGAGAACGATGACTTCATGGCCGACGCGTTGCGAAGGCAATTCATCTGGGCGTGGGCGCCGACGCGTCGCGAAGGCATTTGGTCCGGTGTCCCCTATGGGTTGGTAGGGTGGCGACCCTACCGGGTTCGCGGCAGCAACAGCCTGTCGCCAGTTGCTGGGGTGATCTCCTTGGCCATGTAGCGGCCGAGGCCCATGGGGTCGTTCACCAGCTCGACCACAATCGAGCCGCTTTCGACCAGCTTCGGCCACTGCACTAGCGCCGCGGCGTTGAATTTGCCGACCCTCTCCAGAGGCACGACGAACGCCGAGTGGATGTGGAGATTGGTCTCCACATGCTCCGCAACGGCAATATACGTCGTGCAGCGGTCCGGACGCTCATCCCAGTTTCGGCCAGCAACGGCTCGGTCCATTCGGCACTGGAATTCCTCTAGCTTGGCGCGTGCAGCGTCGAGCGATGTCTGCCGATTGAACGCCAAGGTCACGAACAGCGTTGGCCTTGACTGCGCGACCAGCGCCTGAATGCCCTGGCGATAGCTCTCCATGGCGCACACGATTTGCTGGGGCGCGATGTTAGCCATTGCGGCGGCCCTGCAGGCGCACAGTCTTCCGCAGCTGCTTTATGTTCCACCAGCGGAAGGCCGTGACAACGTCGGGCAGCTTGCACTCGTTTATCTGGGACATGTGCCCCTCCTTGTTCTTGCTTGTTGGGCCGCAACCGCGGCCAAAAATCGGCACCGTCGTCGAGGACGACTGAAGCGGTAAATACGGCCGATGCCGTAGACCTATTTATACCCGGAGGAACCGCAGATGATCCTGCACGACGCTTATCACGTCCTAAAGCGCCTCGGCCTGGTCGCCAACCACGCCGCCTTTGCGACCGGGTATCTGAATAAAAGGCCCCGTTATTACGATGACCTGGTCTGCTCACAGCGGCCGCCGAGCGTGGCAGCGTTGCTGTCACTGTACGTGCGCGTGCGGGCCATCGCCGATGCCTTCGCCGGCAGGCCTCCTATAGCGACGCACGCGGAGGAGCTGAACGGCATTGCACGTCGGACCTGGCTGGAGCTGGAACGGCGCTGTTGTTCTCTGCTGCCTGACCGCAAGCACCGCCCCTGCACGGTCCGCGCAGCGACGCGTCCGCGTGATGCCACGGCCTCAGGGCCGACTACCACTACCCACCGGTACAGCGCAGATGGATCGGATGCCCACGCCGACCAGCCCGCTCTGCGGGTTTGACCGGATAAATACCCCTGAGAGGCGGGCTGGTTACCGGGCCTCTCCGGACGACATCGGAGGTGGCCGCCACGCTCCAGATCGGGGCACCAATGCAAGGTCGGTTCTCTTGGTCACCACGTCGTCCGGACCAAGACCGGGCCCGCCGGCCATATCAGCCGCCGGCGGGCCACCCATTTCAGAGGACGACATCCCATGGACCAGATCGAAGCATTTCTCGAAACGCTGCTCGAGAACTCGCCTGCGCAATACAGAAGCATCGCTCAGAAGGCGCTCGACATATACCGAGGCTGGGGCCAGCTGACGGTGAAACTGAAGAACTGGGCGTTGCGGGCCGCCAAGGTGCAGCGCGTCGCCGTGCCCGAAGCCTTCCACGAACTCCCGGCCTTCGAGCCCAGGACCAGCACCTACGCCCCGGAGGACACCCCAACGCAGCCCGAGGCGTGCGTGCAAAGCGCCGGCTCTTCCAGCAGGTCCGATGAACGAGAGGTAATTGGCGGACACGATGGCGGCGATGGCGCAGCTGCTGACCGCCGCCGCGGCGGACCTACGTCGTCCTTGAAAGAGACCAGGAGCAGTTCACACTCCTGCGGCGCAGGAAGTTGCTCAAGACGTTCTTAGTGCGTAATTTTATTACGCTGCAGCCCCGTTAGATCGATGCCCTCAAATGGTGATACGTGCTGCAGACCGACCTTTGCCGCCGCTGCGGCTGACCAGCGCGGTCGCTGGCGCTGTTCCTGTCGGCGCCTTGCGGTGCGCCGGTCAATCCCCGAGCGAAAAGTCTCCTGTTGACCTTACGGAAGGCGCGACTGTCTCGCCGCACTGACCCGGAGCGGGGTTGGAGCCGCTGACCAACTTGAGGCTGTATGGCTCAGATGTCTGGGTCGCTGGTGGCGCTGTGGCCAAAAGCACGGCTCGAAACATCGGCTGTATGCAGGTCCGGATCGCCGCCTCCGGCCCGCTCGAGGTGAGATTTCAAGCTCTGCAACGCGGCTTCCGCGCTAAATCGGGCTGCGTCCTGCGGCGTCTCCGGTCCGGTGGGGTCAGCCGCCGGGGCGGTGTCGCGCTGCAGATGCAGTGTCAGCGTCGTCACCCCCTCTGTCCCATGCACTCGCCACTCCCCAGCCGGGTCAAAGGACCAGCGCACCGTGCCGGCGGCACGGTCGCTTTCCAACCCAGCGTCCGGCAGCTCCGTCTCCTCACGACGCAGTTGCGGCAACCAGTCACGGAGATGGGCGAGGTCAGCCAGATAGGCAAAGACCTCGTCGGCTGGGCGGGCAATAGTGATCTGCTGTTCCATCACCCCCGAACGCCATGCGCAACGCCGCAGTTGCGGCCAGACGTGGCTCTTGTCGGGTTCCGGGGTGATAGCGGGACATCACACGGCCTGAGCGCCAACGAGGGCGCCGAGCAGGGCTTTGCCGCGGCGAAGGACTTCAACGAGCCCGGCGCCCACCCGGTAGGCAATCTCGGCGATCAGCCAGGTGCCCTCTTGGCCGCATCCGGGTTCGACCCGGCATCCTCGTCGAGATCCTCCACGATTTCCTCTAGCGCCGATTGGTCGAGCTTCTTGGCTTGCTCGATCAACTGGTCGGCTTCGGCCTCCTGCCCCTCAGCGAGCTTTCCAAGCGCCGCTTCGCCGAGGTCCCGAGCCTTCTCGTGCCGGTCGTCGTCGGACCGCGCCGGCTCCTTGCCTTGCTGTGCCATGATGTCCTCCGCGCAGGATCCCGCCAGAACTGGCATCCAAGCATCCGGTTCCGGATGACACCTCCAGCCTGCCCTGCCCGGCTAGCCGAGCACGATGTCGCGGCTGGCTAGCAGGGCGCCGGTTTCGATCCGGTCAGCAGGTCCCAGGCGCAGCAGCACCGCCTCGCGCTGGCGTGGATCGCGCAGGGCATTGAACAGCCCGTCACGCTCATTCAGCGGCTCGCCGGCCACGTAAAACTGCGTCACCACCGGCACCCGCCCCGGCGTCATCACCGCAACATGGATGTGCGGCGTCCGCCCAGGGTATGGGACCGGCCGGATGGTGCGGAAGGCGTAGCTGCCGTCCGGCCCCGTGGCGGCCCGCCCTCGACCCTGGAAACCTGGGTCGCGCCCGTCTGCCCGGTCACGGGGATGGCGGTAGCGGCCGAAGACGTCGCACTGCCAGATCTCCACCACCGTGCCGGGCACGAGTTCGCCCCGCGCGTCCAGCACGTGGCCGCGCAGATGCGTCACAACGCCCTGCGCCCGCGCCGCCTCACCCGATACCTGCACCAGGTCGGCATCCGCGTCGCCTGACCAGTCCACCGGGTAGAACGGCCCGGCCGTCTGCCGTGGGGTCGGCAGGAGCGAGGTGGTCTGGGCCAGCCCCACCGTGCCCGTGATCAGCGGCCCGACCGCCGTGGCGGCAAGCCCCGAGACCAGGAGACGGCGACCGAGCAGGGACGGCCTGATGGGCAGCGGCATGGTGGCCTCCGTTGGCAGGGTGGTAGGGAATATGGTCGTGGTGTCTATACGCCACGAGGCCGGGCGCGCCGGTCAGGCTTCGAGGGCGAAGTCGGCGATCCGGAGCCCATGCCAGTACGCCCGGCCCAGGTAGAGACCCGGCCGGAGCAGCCGCAGCTCGTCGCGGACGCCGCGCGCGACCAGCGAGGTCCGGGAGTAATCGAGGATAATGCACTCGTGCCCGTCCAGCCGGCTCGCCCCCCTGCGGACCTCGGCGGTGATGGCGCGGATCCCGAAGGGCAGCAACCGGTTGGTCACCCGTCGCGCCCCGGCATCGAAGACCTTGCCGCGCCACGCCAGGCGCCCGGCCGATGCCGCGATGCCGCGTAGGGGCACGGCGTCCAGCGGGAGGATGAGGGTTCCACGGTGCTCGCCATCCGGCACCGGCCCGGCTTCCGCACTGGCGAAGAGCGCGTCCAGCTCGGCTCGTCGCAGGCCGAGGAGCTGCGCGGTGCCGTGGGGCCGTGCGTTCCGTGTGTCCGGTCTAGCGCTCACGCCTTCGTCCTGTTGCCGGATCGGCAGCGGTTGGATGCCGCCGTGGAAGCAGAACGCACCGCCACATGGCCCGGTGCCGGAGCGTGTTGCCGTCCCTGCCCGGGCGTGCTGACTGGGCAGCCGCCAGGCCAAGGTTATAGGAGGGCGCGGTGATCGAAATCGGGATGGGCAGCGTACAGGTGGGCGAATGCGACGTGATGGGACACATGAACGTCCGGCACTACGTCTCGCGCGCCCTCGAAGCCCTGGACTGGCTGGGGTTTGAGCTCGGATTAAGCCCCGCATACGCGCGCGAGCACGGGGCCGGGCTGGTATCGGCCGACCAGCACATCCGCTTCGTCCGTGAGCTCCCGGCCGGTACCCCGTTCTCGCTCCATGGCGGGGTCGTCCAGCGTCGCGGCCAGACCCTCAGGCTCTACCAGGAGATCCGGAACGTCGCCGCCGGCGCCGTGGCGGCGACGATCGTAACTGATGCAGTGCTGGTCGACACGAGGACCGGGGCCCCTCGCCCCCTGCCCTCTGGCATCGCCGAGGCGGCGGCACCTCTCACCGGCGCTGTACCGGACTACGCCGCCCCGCGGGGCCTCGGCTTCGGCCCTCCGCGTGAGCCATTGTCCTTGGAGCGCGCGGTGGAGCTCGGCCTGCGCCTGACCCACAAGGGCTCGGTCCAGATCGCGGAGTGCAACGAACACGGCTTGATGCGCGCCGATGGCGTGATCGCCCGCATCTGGGACGGCGTGCCGAACTCGCCGGCCCGCGGCGTGCGCGGGGAAGGCCAGCCCAGCGGCAAGGTCGGCAGTGCGGCGCTCGAGTACCGTCTGATCTACCACCGCCCCATCCGGGCCGGCGATCTGCTCACGGTCCACAGCGGCCTGAAGGCCGTGGGGAGCAAGACCACGACCTGGGCGCACTGGCTCTTCGACGGCGAAAGCGGAGCGGCAGTCGCTGCGGCCGAAGCCGTCGGGGTCTCCTTTGACCTCACGACGCGGAAGGCCATCGGCATGGAGGAGGAAGTGCGCCGCGCGCTGGAGGACCTCGTTGTGCCCGGCATCTCCGTTTAGCGGCATCAGCGGACCTGAACCGACCTACTCCCTCGCAACGGAGGAGCCGCCCTCACCCCCGGGCGAAGACCTCGGAGCGGCGCCGGGCGAAGTCGTGCCGGAGGACGAGCTCAGTGATGGCGGAGGCAATCTTCGCCCCACCGCGGGCACTGGGCTCGATCGGGTTGGCGTAGTCGGCGTCGTCACTGCAGACCAGGCGCAGGTCGACCAGCGGCAAGCCGCGCCCGAACGCCTCGAGGGTGATGACGTCGTTGAACGCGGCCAGCGCCGCGACCGCCGCGCGCTGCCGGACCGGATCGGGGAAGCGCGGGTCGTATATCGTGCAGACCGCAGTCGGCAGGCCGCGACCGAGCACCGCGTCGAGCATGGCCCGGTAGTCGCGCGCGAACGCATCACGCACCTCGGCGATCCTGAGCAAGGCCTCAGCGACCGATCCTACCCGCAAGTCGAGGACATCCTGCCGGCGGAGGGCGTCATTCCCACCAATGCTGACGACCACGTGCGTGGCGTCGCGCGGCAGCCGCTCAAGCTGCCCACGCACGCTGCGAGTCACCGCGCCGTCTACCGCAGCCAGGGTCGCGCGCCAGTCGGTAGGCAGGCGCCCTCGCAGTTGCCGGACAACGTCCGGCTCACCGGGCATGACATAGGCGCCGTTGTCGAACACGGAGTCTCCGAGCAGGACGATGTGCCCCATGCTTGCTCCTTTCCTGCTGTGCGCCCCCCTCCTCGGTGTCGGCGCCTTCGAATGGCTCATGGTCGTAGAGGTAGAGGGTGACGTGGCCAGTGTAGCCGCCAGCCCAGGCCAGCACCTCAGGCAGAGGCGCGGGCCCCTAGCCGCCGCAGGCGACTGCCGCGTCCCAGGGAGCGCCATCGGCGCAGCAGTCCGCGGCCGTCGGCTCCACAACGCCCCAGATCCGGCGCCACCTGTCCTTCTTACGCCGGTTGTCGGCGATGTTGGCGATCACCCCGCGCTCCGTCTGCTTCGGGGTGCCTGCCGCACCGGCCGGCTCCGGCTCTAGCATTGTCGTCCGGCAGGACAACCGATCATTGTCGCTGCCGTGTCCTGGGCGCCGGCCGATGCCCATCGCCGCCATCCACGTCCTACAGGGGTCGTAGAGGGCGTTCGCTGCCGATGCAGCACCCCGCGCCCGTGCCCCGCTTCGGTGCTGCCCCTGCGCGGGCTACGTAGGGCTCGCACGGGGCATGCCCCTTCCCGCCCCTGCGCGGGTCATACAGGGGAATGGCCACCTCCCTGCACTCTGCGTGCGTCCCAGCCCTACGCGCCCCTGTGCGGGCTCCGTAGGGCGCTCGTGGCGCCAGGCTTCGCCCGCGGGCACGCCTGCCGAACCGGACGGCTCCCGTGACGGCGAGAAAGGTGGAGTTGGTCCCGCCTTTTCGGTTGGCCTTCTGGACGATGGCTGTAGAGCGATTGGCACGGAAGCAGAACAGGAGCCCCGGATGTCCGTGCTTAAAACCCTCAAGCTGGGCAAGGCTGCGCCCATCGCTGCCCCTGCCGACGCCAAGGGGCGCGCGAGGGCGAAGGTCATCGCCCACCTTGAGCAGCAGAAGCAGTTGCTCGCGGCCCACGTGGATGGCCACGCGCTGGAGGCGACGCGCCCCGTCTACCGGACGAACGATTCCGGCGAACGGGTGCGGGTGATGCACCCCGTGCATGTGCGGCGCGACTGGTTCGAGGACGCGACCGGCACCGTGCATTTTATGGTGCGCTACGGCGCCAAGCCACTGCCGCTGGACAAGGCCGGCAGCACCAGCGTGGAGGTGGGCGGGCTCGACTCGCTGCCCGGCGTGATCGACACCCTGCTCGCGGCGGTGCGGTCTGGAGAGTTGGATGCGCAGTTGGCGACGGCGGCGCAGGAACGCAGCAAGGCGTTCAAGCGCCGAACCGGCACGAAGGCTGCCTGACGGCCGACTCTACCTGTCGCAACGGGTCGGCCATCGTCGGCCGGCCCCCTCGATCACCGGCAAGAGGATCATGGCATGGATGAGTTCGTGGCGGTCGTGCGCCTGCCCAATGGGCTGACGCAGCGGATGACGATCCAGGCCGACGACAGCGGCAAAGCGCGACAGGTGCTGGAAGCGCAGTACGGGCGCGGCTCCGTGCTGACACTCGACCGACCGCAGAAGTGGTGACCTGTGAGTACGGCCAAAGTAAACGAAGCTGGCTCGTCATGAGCATGGGTCAAACCCCAAGCCTCCGCCAGTTCCCATGCGAGTCGTGCTCTCCGCCTGACCAAGCCCCGCGCTGAGTGGCAGGTTTCCTGGGGTTTTCGGGGCAGACCTCTGCACTGGCACCGCGTGGAAAAGGGCGGAAACCGCTTTCTCTCCGGCAATTCTCTCCAGACCTGTGCACTTGGCCGATCTAGTTCGCCAGGCAAAAAAATTGAGCTAAAGCAATAGCTTGCGGGCGCGCATCAGACGGTCAGTTTCGCAATCCAAGCGGCCATGCAACTGCATCTGAGGGCGAGCCTCCCGGTCAATTTCGCTGCGGTGAGCGGCCCCGATGCCCGACGTGCTGGTGCGCATCGCTCAATGCAGCGAAGGCTTCGTAACCGGTCGCGCATCGAGTACGTGGCGGTGGGCACGGATGCACAACAGCACGCCCTCGTGCATCTCGTGCTCGGTGATCCTGGTAATCTCACGCAAGTGCCGAGCTGTGACACCTACAGGCTGGCCGAGGCCGGGAAGTGAATTGCACCTCCACGTCGGGCCACCCACCGGTCACTTCCACGCGCCCCTCTCCAAGCTACGCCCTAGCTGGGCTGCCCAGCGGTGTCGGGTCGGTTTTGGCCGTCTGCTTGCTCGCTTTGGCGCTTCCGCATCAGTTCCTGCAGTTCCGCCATGCGCGGCCCCCTGCCGTCGGGGCTCACGATGCCCGAGGCGAGCAGCTTGCCGTCGAACGCCACCTGCTCTTCCCGTTCCGGCGCGTCAGCGGGCAGGAAGCGCCCCTTAAGGTAGAGCACTAGGCCTTCGGGCCGATCTACCGTGACCCTGGCCCGGCCAAGATCCACCCGCGTGGTCTCGGAGATGACGGGCAGCCGAGCCGAGGCGTCGAGACACTGGATGAACTTCAGCCGCGGCGCGTTGAGCTTCATGTCGATGAAGTCAGCACCCTCGACGCCTCCACGGAGCAGGCCACCGCACAGGACGCGGAGCCGGACGACAGGGGGTAGTCGGTCGAGCGTCGATGCCGCGAACCTGAAGGTGTGGGCGTCACGCATGGCGCCCAAGCCCGCCGAGGCGGCGGCGTCGATGCCCGCCTGGACGGCGTCCGGCTTGCCCGCCGAGAACATGAGGCGCCTTGCCTCCTCCAGAGCAGCAGCGTGGCTACTGAAGAAAGTCCTGACGTCCCGCTGGAGCGACCGAGGCAGCGTCGCGTAGCGCGGCGCGCCCGGGAACATCAACATCGCGAACCGGATCAGGTGGTCCTCACGGCGCGTCCCCGAGGCGACGGCCATCTGCTCCTGATCAAAAAGCTCGGAGAGGCACATCGCCGTCGCGCGCGCGGCGGACACCCCGGCCGCGCGGAAGCGCTCCGCCAGGCCCCGGGGGAACTCCTCGGGATCCAGCGCCCGCCCACGCGAGAGCATCTCCTCCCAGAGCGCCTCAAGTTCGGGCCGGATGCGCTCTATCAAGTTCGGCCGGATGGTTCCAATCTGGGTCCGGTCGCGCTCCGGCGGGCGCATGCCCACCGGGCGAACGACGGCGCGCGACTGGCGCCGGAACAGGACCTCCTGTTCCAGTTCCTTGTCCCGGAATACGGCGAAGACGCCGGGCCCCAGGGCAAGCGGTGCCTCACCCAGTACCTCCTCGATGAAGTCCCGGAGTTCCTGCTGGCCGAAGTACTTTTGGAAGGTGCCCCGGGAGGTCAGGTGACCGTCCCGGTAGGGCCGCAGCGCCGTCAGGTTGGCCTTCCCCATGACCATGACGGCCACGACCATGGCGCGCCGCGCGAAAGACCAGGCGGCACGCAGGGTCTCCGCGCGTTCGTGCCGGTCCTCGACCACGTTCAGCACAAAGCCGAGGTTCACCAACTCGGCGGGTCGACGGGGGCCGTCGGGGGCATGGTGCGGGTCCCAGCCAAACGCCTCATATCCCGCCGCCGTCAGCGCGGCCACGTCGTCGCCCAGGCCGCAGCCGTAGTCGAAGACGTCGCTGCCCGGCCCGAGGACGCCGTGGCCAACGGCCAACTGCATGGGCTGCGATAGGTCGCGCCTCGGGATCGCCGTTTTGTGGCGGGCCACTTCCAAGGCCTCCACGCCCACCGGCACGATGGCTTGCCCCTCGACGCGAAGGCCCTTGGACGCCAGCAAGTTAGCCCATTGCCGCCGGTTGCCGATCTTGGTCGGCTCCGCGAACAGGCCGTGCTCCTCGGCCGCTCGCGTCAGTGCCGCGAACTTCGGGCGCCTTGCGTCGCTGGACGGCAGCAGCGCTTCTTTCCGGTGGAGGATGGGCGGGTTCTCCCGCTTCCTGTAGTCTATCGGCGTCTTGGCGCCTGTCTCCAGGTCCACCTTCAGGGACGTGAGCAACGCCGGGAACGGGGCGGTGTCGAAGTCCTCGTAGAGGAGCAGCGAAACCGACCCCGGCGTTACTTTCGCTACGTTCCACTCGATGCCCCCAGCGACGGCCACAGCACGCTCGACCACGCGCCGCATTTCGTCATCGAGCGCGCTGGAATGCACGTACAGCGCACCGCCGACTCGCTTCCCAGTGCCTGCCAGCGGGCGGCGGGCCATTTCTACCCCCGCCAATGCGCCGCGATTGCGGCGGCTAAATCAAAGGCGAGGTCGTCGTCGAGGAACGGGCTCTGGGCAAACGTCAGGTTCGTCTGGTTCGAGGGGCGCTCGTTGGCTAGCTTCGCCGCAAAGTGCCCGTGGCCGAGGAGGTCCTCTGCTCCGCCTTCATCAAGCACGATGCGCGAGTTCACCTGCGAGGAGACCCGCAGGCAAATCTTGTTGTTCATGTTGGCCTTGATCTGCCCCGGCAGCGCGTCCTTGTCGGGCCGCTGCGTGATGAGGAACAGGTGTATGCCGGCGGCCCGCGCTTTCGAGGCCAGCCTGACGACGTAGCTCTCCACGGCCTCGCGGTAAGCGGCGTTGTCCTTGTCGGCCATCCAGTCGCCGAGCTCGTCATGGAAGAAGTAGATGCGCGGCAAGCGGTGCTCGGGCGGCACCTTCTGGTTGTAGCGGTCGATGTTCGGCGCCACCTTCGTGATGGCGATGTAGCGCTGCTCCATTTCCTCGACCAAACCCTTCAGCGTCTCGACCGCCTCCTCCTGCGTGCGGACTAGCCCGCCGTCGAGGTGCGGCATGGTCTCAATCCATGGATAGTCCCCGCCGCTCTTCGGATCGACCATCCGGATGCGCGCCTCCCGAGGTGAGTTGGTGGCGCAGATGTCGAGGATGATGTTGCGCGTCAGCACGCCCTTGCCGCCGCCGGTCTCGCCCGCGATGAGCGTGTGTGGCCCGTGCTGCGGCTGCGCACCGAACGCAGCACCTAGGTTCAGGTAGAGCAGCCCCCCGTCCATCTCGCGCTCCCCGAGGAGGAAGCTGGTGTTGGATTGGGGCGCCCCTGAAGGGAGTGCCCGGCGCTGCCAGGCCGCGCATAGGTCAAGTATGGCCCTCTGCTCGCGAGCCACCGAGACCACCACCTCACCCTTCTCCGGCCGAACGGCAATGATGTCCAAGCCGTGGGAGGTAAGGAGCACCTCGCGGCGCTTCTCGACCTCCGCCAACGTCATGCGATCGGTGCCCTTGAACCGCACGAGCGCCGCGTTGGGCGTCAGCCGGGCGCCGACAATCTCAGCATCGAGTGCGTAGCCGCGCAGGGCGACCCTGAGCCGGTGCTTCGTCGCTTCGAGCCACTCGTTCGCCGCTAACTCCGAGTCCTGCCGGATGTGCTTCCGCACGAACGACATCACCTCGGGCGGGTACGCGCCAGCATGAGCCTCCGACAGGCTGTCGCTGTCTGCCGCAGGCGCGCGGACGTGAGCGATCGTCTGGCCACTGTCGCTCCCGCTGTTAGGCGGGATGGGCGGCCGAGTAAGCTTGTCCTGGGCCTCGGGAGTGGAGGACACCAGCCGCGGAGGCTCTGTCCGCCCCAAGGGCGCGAACGCGGCTGTCGCCGGAGGAGGAAGTTCGATCTTCATTGTGCCTGCTCGCTAGCGTGACGAACCTCGCGGAGGATAGTCGCAATATCCGTACGGTCGAACGTCACCTGTGCTTGCTCCGGGCTCGGAGACGGCAGGGGGTCTGGCCTCCCATCCGTCCGGTCGTGGACGAATACCAGCGACACCCCGCGGATCCGGGTGGATACCTCGTCGGCCCTGACAAGACGCGCCCATTCCTGTGCGGAGCGCCCGGCCGGGGTCGAAGTGAACGAGCCGTGTTCGAGTAGCAGGTCCGCCAGCCTCGTCAGCCACGTCGGCCTGTTCAAGGAGTCCTTCTGCAGGACGACGCGGTCCCGGAGGTCGTTGGTGGTCGCCCGCATCTGCGACATGGACTTGGCCAGCGACGCCGCCTCGTCGGCCACGTTCACGAACTTGCTCTCGACCACGACGAGGTCGAGCACAGGAGTCCCATCCTCCTCCCCCAAGCAGGCCACCAGGAGGTCGGCCTTCTTCCCGGTGTGGCCGAGCCAGTCCGCAAAGTCGTCGAGCAGCAGCCAAGCCACCGGCACGAAGCCCTCGGGCACAGAGTCGGCGACAACGCGCTTGCTCAGGACAAGGCCCAGGAGCTCCAAGGCATTGTTCTCCAGGCGGGCGGCCCTGAGGACCACCCTGCCGGAGATACGGGCCGCCTCCCTCACGCAGGCTTCGGCCGTGCGCTGGGCCGCGTCGCCCGGCTCGCCGATGATGGGCCCAATGGCATCGGTCAGCTTGCCGAGAAGCATGGTGCCGGGGTGCCGCGTGGACACGACGAGGTTGTGGTCGCTGCCCGGCTTCGTCACGAAGCGGATGATCTCGACGCCGTTGCTGCGGAAGAGCTGGAGGTCCGCGATGGCGTCGTAGGTCACCACCCAGTGGGCCACTTGGTGGGCCTGCCGAATCACCGCCCCTACGCCGCCGTCGTCGAAGCTGATCTCCCGCACCGGGACGAAGTGGCCTTCTGGCGCGTCACGGTTGTCATCGTGGTAGTCCCGGACGAGGTCGAGGTAGGACTGAACCTCCTCGGGCCTACCCGGCGGTACGAGCAGGACCTCGGTTTTCCGCGAGCCGAGCTCCGAGTGGCGGCGCCTTGTCTCGCACTCTGGGACGTGCTCGTCGAACGCCAGCCAGCCGCCCGGCGGGTCGCCTGCGCGGCGCCAGGCGGTGGAGGCGCTGCGTGCAATGACGTCATGGAGGAACACCACGTCAGAGGCGCTCTGGACCTGCTTCCCCGCGTCGAAATCCCCGACATCCAGGAAACCCACTCGCAGCCGCGACAGGAAGCCTGCGGTCGCCTCGCTCGCCAGCACCCCGTCGAGTTCCTGGCTGATCGCGACGTTCTGCTCCGCGTAGATCTGCCGAAGCCTCGACTGGTCGGCGTGCGTCAGGATGAGGTCGCAGCGCAGGTCCCTCTCGCTCTCTACCATGCGCGCGAGCCGGTCGGCGACACGCGCGGGGAGGTCACGGTTGTCGGCGTTGTAGAGGGTGACCGAGAAGTTCGAGCGTTCATGCGGCTGGAGATCCAGGTAGTTCCTGACCTCATCGAGCAGCGCGTTCGCCGCCATACCCGCGTGCGACTCGAACGACTCCTCGGCCCCCTGGTCAGCGGTGGGCGCCTCCATGAGGCCGAAGTCGGCGTAGCTCTCGGTCTCAGCCAGCAGGCGAGGCCTCGGCGCCTCCTGGCAGACCACCACTCCCGGGTGCCAGCCGCCGGTGCCCAAGCGCGCCACGGACTTGGCGAAGGTCTGGACATCCCAATCGAGAGCGTCGGTCGAGACGATACGCCGTAGCGCCTCGGCCACGCGCCTCGCCTTGGTCGCTGCCTCGGCAAGCCTGAAGGGGTGCCAGGGCGTGCAGATGGCGGCGCGCGGCCGATCCTCGGAGAAGGCGACCCCGAGCGCCAGCATCGGGCGCCAAAGCGCCGAGCGGCAGTCATCCTTGCGGGCGGACCTCCGGAGCTCGGCAAGCAGGTTACCGTACGCCCGCGATTGCCGGAAGTGCGCGGGCGAAGCGAGGCCCTCTCCCGGCTTTTCCACCATCGCCCTGACGGCTTCCTCGTAGGCCGACCTGAAATCGGAGAACCGCGCGCCGATGGTGTCCGCCGCGGCCTGGCCAAGGACGCCCTCGGCGCGGAGCCGCGCCAACCCCGCTTCGAACTGGCGGCCGACATCCAGACCAGGGTCGTTCGCGTCGGCGAGCATCCCGTCCTCGCGGCCGAAGGCATCCTGCACCGAGCCGCGCTTGGTCAGGTCGATCCGGTCGTCTGTGAGACGGTCCGTCGCCTGCGCCCGCGAGAAGCGGCCCGAGCCGAGCAGGGCACTTCCGTCCAAGGGACCGGCAACCTCTCGCATGTTCGCGGAGTAGCTGGAGGCAAAGGAGCTGAGCGGCATCGACCAGACCAACTGCGTGGTGTGCGCCACCTTGCGGAGCGCCTGCGCCGACGGCCCCCCGTTGAGCAGATCGGCCGCTGGAACCACGAAGATGTCGAACTTGAACTGGCGCGAGGCCGCGGATGTCTTGACGCTCGCGCCGTCGCCTTTGTCCCATTCGCCGGACCAGCAGAGCCCGAAGTCGCAGAGAACGCCCGCCTGTTCGAGGATAGTCGGTAGGCCACGATACCTGTCGCGGAGGAATCGGCAGAGTTCGGCGTTGTGCTTCTCCCAGAACGACGCCTTGTCGGCACCCTGCAGGCGGACGAAGACGCGCGGCTCCGGCGGCAGCTTCTCCGCCGCCCCAATCAGGTCCGCGATGGCGACGAACAGGCCGAGCACGAAGTCCGAGTGTTCCTCCGTCTTGCTGAAGACGTAGCGCTCCCAACGCTTCAGCAGGCGGCTGTCCTCCTTCAGGTTGTCCCTGTGCCGGAAGAAGAACTCCCGCTCCTCGTCGTCGGCGCCGTCGATCTGGCTGACCGCTTCGAGAACTTGCCTGTCCGCCGAGGAGAGTTCCTTCGGCATCCGCGTCTCGAAGAACGTCAGCGTGGCCTTGCCGAGCGCGGCGACCTTCTCGCGCTTCGTGGTCGTGACGAGTTGCTCGACGACGTCCCAGCGGAGAGCGACGGCCACCTCCTGGGACGGCTGCCACTTGCCCGGCTCCAGGGCATGGTCCTTGATGAGAGCAGACAGGATGTCCGCCTCGTCCTGGGTCAAGCGGTCGTCGCCGCACAGGTCGCTGAGCTTTTCGCGAAGCGCAGCACGATCGAGAGGGGCCCCTCTTTCGGTGCGGAGGTACAGGGCGTCGTCCGTCCGCCCATGCACCTCCTGGAACGCCTCCGCCCATTTCTCCGGCGACCGAATCGGGCCGCGAACGCTGAACTCCTTGAAGCGGCCCGCCCCACGCGGGATGCGAAGCTCCGGAAGGGCTTCGTCCAACGCACGTTCGATCGTCATCGAGTGGAAGTGCATGTCGAGCGCGTGGACGAAGCGCGCAAACATCGCAAGGCCGCGGACTAGGACACCCGAGCCGACGATGCCGCGGAACACACTGGCTAGGTGGGCCTTCTGCCTGTCGTTCAGGGAGGGAAGATTGGCGCAGGCGTCCATCCAGAGGTCCGGGTGGTCAAGCAGCGACCGCTCGGACAGCTGCCTGATTTCCGCCGCGGTCTTGCCGACCACGTCCAGTTGCTGAGTTGGGACCGCGAACACGATGGCGGAGACGCCTACAGGGCGGGCCATTGACCGAAAGTAGGTTAGGTTCTCGGCCGTCAGCATCTCCGGCGGGAGCGTCCCGTCGGACAGGCTGCCATGCACCTGGACCAGCGCTCCCGGGACGTCGCGTGCGACGCGTAGGGCGGCGGCGCTGGTGAGGTCCGCGCCGAAGCCCACGATTTGGAAGAGCGAACAGCGGCCCGGGGCGTCGGCCACCTCCTGGGCGATGCGCGATGTCGTCACCTGTGCCACGAGGTCGCGGGGCCCCGCCGAGGCGGCCAGGAGCGGGGGTACAGGAACCACGTTCACGTTCATGGTGCCTCCACCCAGAAGGGATTGATGACGAAGGCGCAGTCGTCGGACAGCCTCTTCAGTAGTCCGAGCACGCGGAGCCTCTCCTCCAGGTGCCGCTGGTTGGCCTTCAGGTGCTCGTAGTTGACATTCGCGTAGACCCGCTGGCCTACACCAGAGCCGAGCACCATGCCGTACCGCTCGTTCAGCCGGTCGAGGAAGGCTTCCAGCTCCATCGGACTGGTGACGTTGGCCAGGACGAGTGCCTCCAGCAGGCCGTCGCTGGCCGCATACCACCGCCCCGTCCCGGGACGCGCGACAGCCAGCCCAATACGTTCAGCGTAGAAGCCGACGACCCGGCCCAGATGCCCGTCATGGTTGGAGATCGCAGCCGCGACGACCTCGCCGGGCAGTTGCTCGATCTCGAAAGCGCCCTCCGGCTCGAAGCCGAACCGCCGCTTCAGCAACTCACGGACAGCCTTCTTGGGGTTTGCCTGCCCCTTGGCCTTCGCCCATTCCTCGGAGGCCGTGAGGTCCGACACGAGCCTCTCGATGGCCCTGCGGGTCATACCCCTGTGGCTCGCGTAGGCATCCCTCGACACCTTGCGGACGCCGACGGTGTCGGGGCTCACCATGTCGAGCGGGAGCAGTGGCCTGTCTCCCCGCAGCGTCTCGGCGGCGCGCTCGAGCATGTAGCGCACGACGGCCAGTCCCGAGAGCCGCATCAGGGGCTCCGGCAGGTTGTCGCCCGGCAGGGCACCGAGCGAGAGCAGCGCAAGCCAGTCCTCGGCGAGAATGCGGTAGGTAGGGTGCGTCCGCAGCGGCAGGTAGCCGATGTTGTCGAACGTGACCGGGATTTCCGGCTCGTCCGGCTGCATGACCTTCGCCAGCTGGTTCCACCTGCTGCCGCTTCCGAGCAGGCGCTCGCGGATCGGCGTCTCAAGTTGATCGGCAATCCCGCTCCTGTTCAGCATCAGGAACAGGAGCTCGCCTCCGCGCGAGAAGAACCTGCGGTCCTTGTCGATGTTGCTCTTCTTTTCACCGTAATCGGCCGTGAGCATCGCGGGACCGCGGGGAGCCAAGTGCTTCGACGTCGGTCGGCGGTCCCGGCCCGGTTCCACCTCGCTGCTGCGCAGCAGGTCCACCGCGTTCCGGAAGGCGCCGAACCGGGTGAACCGCTCCCGGAGGTAGCCGAATTCCTTCTCCGCCTCATGCCCCGTCATCCGGAACCAGTCGGCCCACATCGTGGCGTCAGAAGCCGTCTGCCTGTTGGCGATCTCGTCGATGTGGCGGTCCGAGAAAAGGATGCGCCGGAGTGCCCGGCGGCGCGCCAGTCCGTACGGGAAGTTCTCGTGCTTGCCATTCGGCAGCCCGGGGAAGATCCGGCCCTCATTTTTGTCGGCCGCCCTGTGCGCCATGACGCCCATGGCCTCCAGCAGCAGTAGCCAGGGCGTCTGGTCGTTGTAGAAGCGATGGCCCCAGATTTGCTGCTCGAGCCAGACCTCGACCTTGATATCGAGGCTGGCTGGCGGTTCGAGCGCGCCGGCGAGGACGTTCAGGGCAGTCATGCGGTGACCTCAATCGGTTCTTCGCGCAGGGCGCCGTCCGGTCCGATCCGAACCAGGCTCATCTCAGAGAGGCTGTCGCTGTCCACGAGGCCGCGACGGGCGAGGCCCGCCACAGCTCGGAGCCGGAATTGGCGAAGCTCCTCGAAGCACTGTCGGGAGAAGCTCCCAGGTAGGCTGCCGCCATGCACGCGGAGCAGGTACTCGAACAGCAGCGGCGTCATGGCGTGGCTGTCCACAACCGGGGCGCCGCCGCCCTCGGCACGCACCACCATCCGCGGCCTCCCGTGCGGGCCGTTGGCATCGAAGTCGAAGTGGATCCGCTCCTTCTTGGAGGGGCCGACCCGCATGGCCACGTCGAGCACGCGCCCAAGTCGGCTTTGCGTATTGGCGGCTGGGGCAGCGAACCACACCGCCTGACCCTCGTCACACATCATGCCGGTGTACGTCCGGTTCAGCCCGACCACGAGGCGGTGCCGGATGCGGTCGACGGGGCGCCCAGCTGCGAGGTCCTCCGCGAAGCGTAGGTATGTCGCCCCGTGCGTGAAGACGGTCAGCCGCCAAGGGGCGAAGAGCCATTCCCCCTCCGATGGCAGGAGGAAGAACAGCCGCCGACGCTGCCCCTCCAAGGCCGCGCGGAACCGCTCGAAGTCGTCGAGGTTACCCCGCTGGTAGGCCCGGCGGATGTTCTCGAACGCCTTCCCCGCGAACTGATTGTCGGATGAAACCAGGGCCTTGTAGCGGTCCCCGGGCACCCCATCCACGAGGAGGCCGTCGATGGCGTTGTTCGTCTCCCGGCCGATCCCCATGCTCTCGAAGACCGTGAAGGCGCGATACTGCTGGCGCTGCGAAACCGCTGAGACATTCAGGCCAAGCGCGTTGTCGAAGGGGTTCGCGCACGCTGCGGCGTTCTCCTCCACCAAGGCGTGTGCCGTCGAGCAGTGCAAGAGCCCGGTCGCCCGGTTCGAGACGCCGAGGACCACGTTCACGGCAAGCAGGAGCACGTGGCGCATCGGGAGGTGCATGTCGTTGTGGGCGGCCAGCCGGATCAGCTCCCTTAGCCTGCCGCGCATCCCCGTCCCGTCGGTTCCGGTGAGGACACGCAGGTTCCGCCGGATCGGACACCGGTCGGCCTGCGCCAGGGGACAGGGCGCGCAAGCAGCCCAGCCGGGGTGGCCGTCCAGAGCGTCCACGACCTCGTCGAAGAGGCGATCGTGCGACTGCCTGCTCAGGTTATAGAGGGCGAGGCGGAGGTGGGGGTCATGCTCCGCGTCCTCCTTGAGCAGCGTTCGAATGCGGTCACCGACACCGGCCGCCTCAGGATATTCCTTCGCGTGTTCCCGCCAGAAGCGCAGCAGCTGGCCGTCATTCGCGGCGACAAGAAACAGTCTGTCGGGCGCCCTGCCGAGCAGCGCGGGGAGCAGACCCTCCAGGATGTCCTTCTGGTCCGGCTTGTCGAAGAACCAGCTCAAGTCCTTTACCACTGTGAGGACACGGCCGCCGACGCGGACCTCGGCCAGCGCGTCGTGGTGCGCCCACCCATCCTCCGTTCCGCCCAGTTCGAAGAACACCTGGCGGCAATGCCAGGTCTTTCCGTCGCCCGCCGTCCCGGTCAGGATGACGTTCACTGCTTCCGGCGAGCGGAAGTTCTGCACGAGGTCGCCTACTCGCAGACTTGGGACGTGCAGGGGCGCCACGCCCAGCTTGGCGGCCGCGCCGGTCACGTGCTCGTCCCAGATGGAGTCCGACGATGCCGTTGGACCGTAGGTCCGGAGGAACTCGACGAGCGGGTTGCTGTACATGGCGGCGCTCACAGGTGGCAGATCGCGCAGCCGTCGTCGTCCGACTTCGGCTTCATGGCGCGCCTCGGCATCCGCTCGACATCCTCCAGCGAGCGGCCATCGACCCAGGTGTACCTGCGGCCATTGCGGCCGGTCTCGTACTCCTTAGCCTTCTCGAAGAGCTCGGGATGGCGCTCCTTCAGGCCCTGCCACTCGCCGATCTGTTGGTAGAAGCAGAAGTAACAGCCCGACCGCGAGCGCCACTCGTAGTAGGCGGGCGCACCCATCCCGCTGTCCTCCAGCAGGCGCTGCACGTCGGCCAACACGATGCCGTCGTCCTTGAACGGGTAGACGGGCGTGATGTTGGGCTGCTCCGACAGCAGCACAGGCTTGCCGTTCCCCAGGTACCCGGAGCGGTTCTCGTCGGCGCGGATACCGATGTAGGAGTAGGCTCGGTCCGACCCGATGTGCTTCTCGAACGGGTGGATCTTCAGCATCCGAGTGCACCACCGCGAGCGCGGACTCGGCAGGTAGCCGGAGAAGTGGTCGTAGAGCACCACGTCGAAGGGGCTGCGTCCCGGCTTCTCGGCAACGCCGAGCATGTCCAGCGCTGTGATACGGGTGACCTTGCGGCCGAGGACGTGCTCAAGTCGCTCGAAGTAGTCGTAGGTCTCCGGCAGCTCGGCGCCCGTGTCCGAGAACACGTACTCGAACGGCAGATCCGGGTAGCGCTGGGCCAGGTAGATGGCCAGACCCGTGCTGTCCTTGCCCCCAGACAGCGGCACGATGTGCCGTGCCGAGATGTCCTTGGCCGCGTCCTCCATCTTGGCGACGGTCGGCCTGACCACGCCCCCCGGCTCGGCGCCGGTCGGCTCTTCAGCATTTTCCATTGTGGCGACGGTCGTCATCGCATTCCCCCCACGGCGACACACTTCGCCTCATCCTCCCACCTCAGGCGGCGTAGGAGGTCGTTCAGCTGCTCGATGCGGGCCTCGACGATGCCTGCGATGGGGTCGCCCGGCTGCGGATCGGCCAGGGCGACATCTTCGATACGGGTCCGGCACTCGCGGAGCAGGCGCCGCAACTGCGCCGACGTCCCGTCCTCCCACTTCTCTACCCCGCGCTGGAGCAGGACGGAGCTGACGGCGCGGGCGAGGCTCTCCGCCGAGTAGCGGCCGTTCGTCGTGTCCAAGGCGGTGCGCAGCACGGCCTTGTCCACCATCGTCAGGTCCTCCCGGCGCATCAGCGCGGGCACGTTCAGGCAGCGAACCCAGCTCTGCACGCCCACGAGCGGTTCGGCCCCGCGCACGAGGCTGAGCACCTCGCCCACCACCTCGACGGCCTCCCGGACGTAGCCCTCGACGAGCCTGTCCACGTCGTTGCGGGCCCTTTCCAGCGTCTTCAGCGTCGAGCCGAAGCGGCCAAGGTTCGGGAGGCGCGCGCCAAACACGCTGGGCAGCTCCTCGGTCACGCGGTGCGCAGGGTTCCCCTGCTCCGACAACAGGTTCAGGAGCTTGCGGCCGTCGTCCGTGTGGCGCCGCGACCGCCGCACCCCGTCCGAGATTGTCCGGCGCCATGCATTGATGGCATCAACCGCGAAGCGGACCGCCTCGTCCATCGGGCCCGGCCTGCGGTGGGCGAAGATGTAGGCGACTTCCGACAGGTAGCCGAGCGTGTTCGCGTCGGACGGGTGGACGTCGAAATTGACCCGCTGCGGCTCCAGGAACAGGCGGGCGGCGTCGAAGCCGAGCAGGTCGGCGGGGTAAGCGGCGTCCGTGTAGAGGCTCACTGCCCGACCGAACGCCTTGTAGCCGGCGACAACCAGCAGCGGCAGGACCCCCGCGGGCACACCATAGGGCGGCGACGAGAGCCGGGTGACCAGGGTGTCGAGCGTCTTAGTGCCCGGCTGGGTGAAGAACTCGGCAATCAGCCCCCAGACCGCCTGCATTCCAGGGTCTTCGATTTCCGACGGCTCGGCGAAGCGTCCGGTGGCTCCCTCCGAGCGGTGCAGACCCGTCTTCGCGAGCACGGTCCGGTAAACGGAACCTTCGGCGGAGGTCAGCTCCTCCTCGCGGTAGCCGAGGTTGGCCTCGTGTCCCTTTTCGAGCACGTGGGTCAGAACGCGGATGCGGGCGGTTTCCATCTGCCGCGACATCCGGTTCCGCATCACCTGGTCATTCACGATCCGGGGCGTGCTGCCGTAGAGGCCATTCAGCAGCGTCGTGGCAGCCATCCCAGCAGGGTGGTCCCGGTCCACGGGCAGCCGCTGGCCCGCGTGCCACCACTCGGCCCCTGCGGGGCGGTCGCTCGTCAGCCTGTGGAGGACCACCGCCAGCTGCCGCCGTGCTATCGCGAGCAGCTCCGTTAGTTCCTGCCGGATGAGCGGATCCTCAGCGAGCAGCGTGTCATCACACTGGAGGGACACCAGGGCATCAATTTCCAACGCCGCCTCGTGGACTGCGATGGGTTCGGATGGCAGCACCACGAGGGTGCGGTCGGACGCCGGCCACCCGGCCTCCACGCGCTTGCGCGCCTTGGCAAGCTCCTCGGCGGAGTCGGGCAAGACGTAGACCACGATGCCCCAGGGAGCCTCTGCCCCGGCCGGGGGGAACGCGGCGCCTGCCGCGACCTCGGAAGCCTTCATGTAGCGCCCGACGAGGTAGCGGGCGGTGCCGAAGCGCAGGTTGTGCCCGGTGGGGCGCACGAACGGCGCTGGGTGCTGCGCGTCGAGGAATCGCAGCAGGTCGAACCCCTCGAAGCGGCGCGCGCGCTCCTCGCAGACGCGGGCGTTCAGGTCCACGTCGGCGCCGTGCCAGATGGACACGTCATCGTTGAGCTTCCGGTGGACGAGGAGCTTCCGTCCGATCAGCGCCTCGATGGCCGGGGTGGCCTTCCAGAAGGAGGCGCCATCCTTGCTGGCCACGGCCGTCTGCAGCGCGCCCTGGGTCAGCTTCCGCCGCTCCCCGTCCACGCCCATCTGGAGGAGGCAGGCAGCGGCGAGAGCCTCGCGCTCGACGCCGTCAGACGCGCGGCTGCGCGCCGTCTCGGCCTCGACCCACCTACGGTGCGAACCGCCGATGCCGACGTCGGCGCGCATGGTGTCGGAGAATGCCTGGTAGACCTCCTCCATACCGACGGCGCGCGAGAGGTCGGCGCTCCGGATGAAGGAGAACAGGCTGCGCTCGTTCTGGCCGATGCGGGCGACCAGCCGCGGCAGGACATGCAGGGCCGCCGCCGACACGGGATACGCCCGGGCGAGCAGCGCCACCACGCGCCCCTCGTCAGCCATCCCGTCGAACCAGCCCGCCTCCATCGCTCCGGTCGCAACCCGCCGCAGGGCGGCCTCGCCAGGCGGTACGAGCCCTTGCGGGCGACGCTCCGAGATGACGGTGGCAGCCAGTTCGTAGAGCTCCTGGCTGTCCTCGACGAATCGGAGCTGCTGAAACCGCCCCTCGATCTTCCGCCACTCATTCCGTGACGTCTGGTTCAGGACGGTCGCGTAGGCGAGCAGGTTCTGGTGCAGCAGGAGGGTCAGGCTCGCCGATGGCTGCCTCGCCCTGTCGGTCCACTCGGCCAGCCTCTGGACGCCGTCGAGGTCGCGGGACCTGCCTTCATTGACGATACCTTCCAGGTGGCGTCCGAACTCGTCCCAGATCACCGCGACACGGTCGGTGTTCGCGAGGGATTCCATCGCGTCGAGTGCGCCGTCGATCGACTTCGCCTTCCGCGCGCCGATCGCCTCGCACAGCGCGCCCGGCAGGTCGCGAACATGCCCACTGAGGACGATGACGCGCCCCTTGGCACGCGACTTGGTTCGGCGCTCCGCCAGGATGGCGAGGTCCGGGTCGACGGCGCCGAGCCGTTCGATGACGGGCTTCAGCGCGGCTGCTGCGTCGTTGGTCACCAGGAGGGCGCCGACGCCAGCCGCGAGCGACTTGCCGCTCCCGTAGGCTGCAATGACCATGCGGGAGCCGCCCTCCAGCACAGACCTGACGACCGGCACAGAGCGCCGCGTCGGGTGGTAGTGCGTGAGCCTGCGCGGATCGCGCAGGTCCTCCCGGAGGTTGACCGAGCGGAAGTTGACGACGCCGCTCATGCCTTTGACCCGATGCGCTGGAAGTGACGATCAAGCCAGACGGCTGCGCCCAAGTCCGGCACCCGCAGCCTGCGCTCCGCGCCGAGGAGGTCGAGGCTGACACCGAGCGCCTTGTAGTCCCTGGCGGCGCGGATGCTCATGTCCTCGATGGCTTCGGCGTCCAGGCCAAGAAGGAGCCCCGGCGCCCCGCGGCGGCCGACCATCTCGCCAACCGACATCGCCTGCTGGTCCGTGTCCTTCGCGGCCGCGGCCACGCAGGCGAGGAACGCCTCGATGGGTGCGGCGTCGAGCGGGCGGGCCCGCTCGAAACGTCCGGTGTCGTCGTGCCGGAGCACGAGGCCGAGGTCGCGCAGCGGCGAACCCGTGCCCTCCTCCGGGTCCTGGCGCTCACCCGAAGCTGGCGAGGCGTAAGCCAGGAGCAGGCAGGCCACGTCGCGCTGTGCGACGCCCACGCTCGCCTCGTTCGTCGCGTGCAGGCGCAGGTGCCGGATGTACGCCTCGACGCACACCGCCCGATCGAAGGTCCGCTCGCGGAAGTCCGAGAAGAACCACCCCCATACGCTGCGGGTGCGCCGCGCGAGGTGAAGGTGAACGAACCACCAGGTGGCCGGGTACTCCATGAACGGGTCGCGTTGCGTCACGACGTTCGCCAAGCGCGTGGCAGCCAACGTCTTCGACCGCCGGTCCGCCTCGTCGGAAGCGACGACATCCGCGAGGCCGCTCGCCTCCATCCAGTAGCGCAGCGACTTCACCATCCGGGTGCCGAGACCGAGGCGGACCACCGCTCCCTCCTCGTCGCGGAAGTCACCTTCCTCAGCCATGAACGTGACGCCCTTGCCGAGCCAGCCGTGACGGACCGCGAAGGTCTCATGACGACCGTACTCGAAGCGCAGGCGCTCCTTTGCGGCTGCCGCACTCATGCATTCATCTCCAGTGCGCAGGCGACCATCCGGACGGCACGTTGGCCGTCCTGAATCGTGTTGGTCGCCGAGAATGAGAACCTGACGCTGCCGAACGCCTCGTTCTCCGTGAACCCCATGGCCCGCAGCACGTGGGACGGCTCCGGCTTCCCGCTCGAGCAGGCCGAACCCTGGGAGCAGGCGAGTCCGAGCGCATCGAGCCGTGCCAGTACCTCCATCCCGTCCCGGCCGGGGAAACAAACGTTCGACGTGTTGGGCAGGCGCGGCGAGGCATCGCCGTTCACCCGCGCCATCGATTGCAGCCCGAGCAGTGTCACCTCGAACGCGTCGCGGGCTGCGCGCATCCGTTCCGCAGCTCCATCGAGGTCCCGTGCCCGGGTCGCGGCCGCGAGGCCGAGCCCTGCGATGCCCGCGACGTTGTGGGTGCCCGAGCGCAGCCCGCGCTCCTGACCGCCGCCCCGGACCAGCGGCCCCAGACGCGCGTCCTCCGGGTCGGCAAGGACGAGGGCACCCACACCCTGTGGCCCGCCGATCTTGTGGCCGGAGAAGGCGACGGCATCGACACCCATTTCGACAAGGTGAACCGGCATCCGACCCACCGCCTGCGCGGCGTCGCAGAAAATGAAAGCATCGGGGCGCGCCGCGCGAACGGCAGCGCAGAGGGCGGTCATCGCCTGCAGGACCCCCGTCTCGCTGTTCGCCGCCTGCACCGCGACAAGCAGCGGGCCGGGCGGCGCGGCGGCAACGGCGCGCGCGAGGTCGCCCGCATCAACCACGCCGTCCGCGCCGACGCCGACGAGGGTCACGGGCCTGCCCATGCGGCCGAGCGTCTCTATCGGACGCAGGACTGAGGCATGTTCGACCACGGTCGCCACGGCGGAGCGCCAGCGGGGCCCCGCATCGCCCCCCAGGATGACGATGTTGTTCGCCTCGGTGCCCCCGGCGGTGAACAAGACGCCCTCCGGGTCGGCTCCGCCGATGAGCTCGCAGACTCCATCTCGGGCACGGGCGAGGACGCGCCGCGCCTCGCTCCCGAGCCAGTGGGCGCTGGACGGATTGGCCCAGACCTCCGCCATGGTCTGCGAGACCAGGGCGACCACCTCGGGAAATGGTGCGGTCGTGGCGTTGTGGTCTAGGTAGAGCGGGTGAGCGTCGGCCAGCGCCAGAGTGGTCATTCGCCCCTCCCGGCCAGGTAAGCCTGCCAGATCTCCTCGAAGAGGGCGGCAACCGACATTCCTCGGGCAGCCGCCTCGACCTTCACCTCACGGACCCGGTTCGGGGTCATGCGCACGCCGAGCGTGTCGGTGCGGCGTGGCCTGCGCACCTCATTGACCCTAGTCCCGCATCCTGCTGGCTGGTCGGTCATTCGCCCCGTCGACATGTCGTCATGACGTCCAACCAATGAATAAGCTCGCGCCTTCGTGAAGACAAGCATGATCTTAGCGGGAACGATGCGGAAACTGCCCTTGAGGTGGTCGCCCAGCCCGGATGACCGCAAGCACCAAGCCTAAACCATTGATATCGCCGCTCGCTGCGTGGTGTGCGGGCGGGCGGTCGTCGGCCTCAGCTGGGAGGGGCGGCGCTTACGGATGGGGCGCGGCGGCGTCCGTGGTCCCTGCATCGAGCCATGAGTGGAACCGCTCTGCCGACAATTTCCACCGCGCAGGCTTAAGGCCGGAACTCTGAAAGAATATTCGTGCCGCTGGTCCCGATGCTGGCCTTTCGCTGCCCCTCCCACTCCACCGGAAACGGCGCCATCAGTGCCGGCAGCGTCATGCCCTCAGGCTGGCTGCCATCCAGGATCGCCTCCACGAGATCTGGCGCCAGCAGCGTCAGCCGCAGGATCCGGCACAGATAGGACTCCGCCATCTTCTCCGCCGCGGCAATCTCCTTGATCGTGCCACAGCGCCCGCTTTCCAGTACGCGCCGCCAACGGAACGCCCGGGCCAGAGCCTTCACCAGCGTGGTGTCCGCAGCCGATGCGCCGCGGGGCGCCATGCTGCCCGGCGTCAGCACCAGCTTCCGCCCGCCTCGGTGCTTCCGGACCGCCAGCGGCACTCGGACGGTTAGCATCTGCGCGGCTCGGGTCATGCTGCCGCCCTCGCCGATCCGGCCGGCGTTGCCAGGTCTCGCGCCAAGCTGGCCAGGCCCTCCAGCTTCAGTCGCACGTCTGCGCCGCCAGCCCCGATGTCTACGCGGTCGACCAGGAGCCGGATGATCCGCGCCTGCTCGGCAGGGAAGAGCTCCTCCCACAGCGGGTCCAGCCGCTCCAGCGCCAGGCGTGCCTCGTCCTCCGTCATATCCGGCGCCGAGACCCGGGCCGCGCGACAGGCCCCGAGCACCAACTCCGGCTGGCGCAGCAGCCCCCGGACCTGAGCAACGGTCGCCTCCTCTACCTCGCTGCGACCACTCGGGCGATGGCCGGCGCGTCGACAAATGTCCCGGCTGTCGCCGTCTTTAATCGCCGCGCCGCTGACCCTTGATGCCTTTCAGAAGCTCGACTGCGTGCTGGGTGTGGATGACGTGGTCGTAGTGCGCTGAGATCTGCTCCACTGAGTTGCCGGCATTGTCGGCTAGCATGCTCAGGTTCACGCCGCGCTGGATAGCATCGGTGATAAAGGCATGACGCATACTGTACGGGGTCCTCACCAGGCCATGCCCATCACGGCTGAGGCCAAGCTCCTTCAGCACGGCCTTGAAGCCCTCTCCGAAGCGCGTGGTGGGCTCGCCGTTGGGCTTGACCCAAAGGCAAGCGTCCGGCCTCGGGTCAGGGTGCTGTGCCTCAATTGAATTTATGACCTCCTTGAGCCGCATATCCACGACCACGGGCCGAGAGCCGGTCTTGCCCTGCTGGACGCGCACCACGTAGTGCGGCGTCGACCCGTCGACGAACTCTACATCCCGGAACCTGAGCGTGGTGCCCTCCACACCAGGCCTGAGCCCGGTCAGCAGGTGGAAGCGCACCCACAGCCAAAGCAGCCGGCGCGATGCCTGGTGGTGCTTCTTCTTGGTCTTCTCGATGCGGCTCTCCAAATGAGCCAGCAGCTTCGCCTGCTCTGCTGCGCTGAAGGTCCCGCGGCGGTTCCGCACGAATTTGGTGGCGTCCAGCTCCGGCATTTCTGTGCGCGTGATACGGCCGTCCTTGATAGCGCGCTCGAAGATGTGCCGCACCAGCCGCTCGAACAGGATGCGGCTGTTGACACCTGGCTTGCGGATGTGCGTTCCGGGCATCTGCACTGCGAGAGGCTTGGTGTACTTCCGCCCCTTGTTGTCGCGCGTGCGGTACTGAATGCGCTTCGCCCCCTGCCCCGCCTTCCACTGCTCGAAGTAGGCATCGTGGAAACCCTTCATGGCCCGTGCATCCACCTTGTCCAGCGGAGTGTCGCCGAAGTGGGGCAGGAGGTAACGCCGGATCATGCTTGCCTCCATCTCCGCCTTCTGCATCCTCGTGTCGCGCTTCGCCGGGGGTGCCTGGTCGGCCGCGCGGATGCGGTGGGCGATAAAGGCTTCAGCCGCGCTGGTGAAGGGCGTGGCGCTGGTGCTGAGGCCCTGCTGCTCGCGCCACCTGACCTTCTGGTACCTCGCTTCGGCTACCTTCTTCGCCTCCTCGAGGCTGCGCTTCCCCGTCGTCTTGCGCTCATAGTCGCCGCTGGCCAGCCGCAGTCGATACTGCCACTTGCTGCTTGCGCCGGGCCGCCGGTAGACGACGAGATCGCCGTCATGCAGCGACATCTGCTCTGTCTCGGCTGTCTGCTTCGCGGGTACCGGCTCCTTCGCGGGCTCGGGCGCAGCGACAGAATTAACCGGGTTAATTTTCGGCTTGGCGCCGAACAGGGGGATGACTTGGGCCATTCTTGGGCTCCTTGGCTTGTTTTCCGATCTATTGCTTGCCAAGGAGAGCTGGGTTTCAGGGGCGCATCACTGCCCGATTGTGCAGGTTTCTTGCCTTTCCACTTCCCTCTTATACTTTCTTCATTGTGGCCTTGCCAACATTCACCGCAATCATCACCAGTTCTTCTTCTCTTGTGCAGAAACCTTGCATCACGTTCCTGTGCATGTTCTACAGGCAGGCGTTTGGAATCAAGGGGTTAGGCATCGTTGTATGTTTCACCCACAAGAAGTCCATCATGGTGAACATGGGCTGAGCCGGCAGGCGCGCCCCATGGAAGGGGCGCGCCGCCTCCGGATCAGACGAACCACTGCCCCGTCGCGGCGTAGTTGGCCTCCACTTGCGCCGCGACGGCGTTCCAATCCGTCACCTCGGCGCGGTCCGGGTCGCCGAAGCCGATTCCCGACACATACCAGGTGCCGGTGCGCTCGAAATTGCGCGTCGCCTCCGCGGCGATGGCGGCCCAGTCGGCGCCTTCCCAGCCGCGCTCCTCGAACTCCTGGTTCACCGCGCCGCGGCCGACATCCGGGTTGTCGGTGAAGAAGCCGTCGACGCCGATGTCGATCAACGCCCGCGCCTCCCCGGTCATCGTCTCGACCTCGCCCTCGGGCGTGAGGGACAGGAAGGCTTCCTCCCGCCGCAGCGTATAGGGCACGACCTCCAGCCCGGCCGCATGCGCATCCTCGACCAGCGAAGTCGTCTCGCCGGTGAGCTGCCGGGTAATCTCGGCAGTGCCGTCGCCATCGCCGTCAACCGGCGTCTCCAGCTCGACGACCGGCCGGATGTAATCCTTGTAGGGCCCGATCGCCTCGGCATAGACGCGCGCCATCGCCTGCAGCGCCTCGGCGCTCAGCAGGTCCTCGTTGATCGCGCTCTCCATCGAGAGGTCAAGGCCGAGTTCGTCATAGATCGACGGGTCGGCACCGAGCCCGGCCTTGTCCGGGTCGAAGTTGAAGGCGAGGTCGTAGGAGCCGCCGAGCAGCTGCACCAGCGGAAGGTCGACCTCCGCCTCCGGCATGATCTCCTTCTGCAGCTCGATCAGGTTGCCGAGCTCGAAGGACTGGATGGTAACCCGCTCCGGGTCGGTGAACCCGGCCCGCACCAGCGTGTCGATCAGGATCTGGCTGGTATCCTGCCGGATCAGCGTGCCGTCGAGATAGGTGCCTTCCTGCGCGAAGAAGGTCGGGTGCTTGGTCTCCGGGATGATCCCGATCTCCCGCCCTGTCCTGGCCTCCTCCTCCCTGACCAGCTCGATCACCTCGTCGAGGGTCGGGATGCGGTAGAGGTCGTCGTACTCGGTATTCTCGGGCCGGATCTCCGGGATGCGCTCCCGCGCATAGAGCGTCTTGATCTCGGCGAGGGTGAAGTCCTCGGCGAACCAGCCGGTCACCTCCTGCCCGTCGATCGTCTTGGTTGTCTCCCGGTCGGCGAATTCCGGGCGGTCGGCGACGTCGGTGGTGCCGCCGAGCTCGTTCTCGTGGCGAGCGATCAGCACGTCATCCTTGGTGACGACGAGGTCCGGCTCGATCACTTCGGCGCCCTGCTCGATGGCGAGGCTGTAGGCTTCGAGCGTATGCTCCGGCCGATAGCCGCTCGCCCCGCGATGGCCGATGACCTCCGGTGCCCCGCCATCCAACGTGTTGAAATCGCTCATCGGTCCCCCTTCCCCAGTCCGCCTCGGTGCGGCCTTCGCGGCGGAGGCTAGGAGGCCGGAACAACACCCCGATGACACCGGCATGACAGGACGATTATACAGTATTCAAGTCAGGCACGACCCCCTTGCGACCCAGCCGAGGCTTCCACCCTGCATCAGCACGGTGAGGACTGCGGCCGCATAGGTTGCCGCCAGCGGCGCCCGCTTCTCGACGTCGATTGCCCGCAGCGCTTCCGTCAGCTTCCGGTGCGGCCGCTCCCGCGGATAGGCGAGGTCGAGCAGCACCCGCCATTGCCCCGGTAGCGCGAGGCCGCCGCAACCGCTCCCCGCCACCCCACGTTGCCAAGGGCACCCCCCTTCCTGGCAAGGCAGCTCGCGCATGACGACCCTGGGCTACAAGCTGATGGCCGAGGAGCACGCCCCACGTGCCCTCGTCAGCAACCTCGCCGCCGCCGAGGCGGCCGGCTTCGAATTCTCCGCCATCTCCGACCACTTCTCCCCTTGGGTGGAGGAGCAGGGCCATGCCTCCTTCGCTTGGTCCGTCCTCGGCGCCATGGCCCAGGCGACCAGCCGCATCGGGCTGATGACCGCCGTCACCTGCCCGATCATGCGCTACCACCCGGCGATCATCGCCCAGGCCGCCGCCACTCTCGCCATCCTGAGCGAGGACCGCTTCACCCTCGGCCTCGGCGCCGGCGAGCGGCTGAACGAGCATGTCGTCGGCGAAGGCTGGCCCGGCGTCGGCGAGCGCCATGCCCGCATGGGCGAGGCGCTCGAGATCATCCAGGGGCTGCTGACCGGCGAGCTGAGCAACTACCGCGGCCGCTACCTGCAGCTCGACCATGCGAGGCTGTTCGACCGGCCGCAGCGCAAGCCGCCGGTCATCTTCGCCTCCGGCGGGCCCGAGGCCTCCCGCCTCGCCGCCCGCAAGGCCGATGGGCTGATCGCCACCGAGCCGAAGCCGGAGCTCGTCGAGGCCTACCGCAAGGCCGGCGGCACCGGCCCTTGCTATGCCGAGATCTCGCTCTGCTTCGCCCCGAGCCGGGAGGAGGGGCTGAAGACCGCCCATCACTATGCCCGCTGGTCGGTGACGGGCTGGAAGGTGATGGCGGAACTGCCGACCACCGAGGCCTTCGCCGCCGCCACCGAACATGTGGCACCCGAGATGATGGCCGCCCAGGTCCCCACCGGGCCCGAGCCGCAGCCCTTCCTCGAGCGGATCGAGACCTTCCGCAAGGCCGGCTTCGACCACCTGATCCTGAACCAGATCGGCCCGGATCAGGCGGGCTTCATCGACTTCTTCCGCCGCGCCCTGGCGCCTGCCCTGCGCTAGCCCAGCAAGGCCTGCGCGCAGGCGTCGAGGATGCTGTCGGCGTCGAGCCCGTACTCGCGGTAGAGGTCGGGGATGTCCCCCGCCTGCCCGAAGTGGTCGACGCCGAGCGGCACCACCCGCTGGCCCCGCACCGCGCCGAGCCAGGCATGCGCCGCCGGATGCCCGTCCAGCACCGTCACCAGCGCCGCATCCGGCGCAAGCGGCGCCAGGAGCTGCTCCACCCAGCTCGGCGCCCCGAAGCCGCCGCGCGCCTTTCGCCGCGCCGCCAGCCACTCCGCATGCAGCCGGTCCGGGCTGGTGATGGCGAGCAGCCCCGCCCCCGGCTCTTCCGTCCTGAGCTCCTCAAAGGCGGCGACCGCCTCCGGCGCCACCGGCCCCTGGTAGGCGATGGCGATCCGCGCCCCAGGCGCCGGCGGCACCACCCAATGCCCGCCCGCGATCACCGCCGCCGGGTCGAGCTTGCGTGCAGGCTGCTCCAGCCCCCGCGTCGACAGCCTGAGCCAGACCGCGCTGCCCTCGGGCTTCTGCATATGCTCGAAGCCCCAGCGCATCAGGATGCTGAGCTCATCCGCATGCGTCGGCTCGTAGCTCGCCAGCCGGTCCTGGGCGATGCCGATCAGCGGCGTGTTGATCGACTGGTGCTGCCCGCCCTCCGGCGCCAGCGTCAGGCCGGAGGGCGTGCTCACCAGCATGAAGCGCGCATCCTGGTAGCAGGCATAGATCAGCGCATCGAGGCCGCGGTTGACGAAGGGATCGTAGACCGTCCCCACCGGCAGCAGCCGCGCCCCGTAAAGCGAATGCGACAGGCCAAGCGCCCCCAGCAGCAGGAAGAGGTTCTGCTCCGCGATGCCGAGCTCGATATGCTGCCCCTCCGGCGACATCCCCCAGCGCTGCGCCGAGGCGAGCTTCGCATCCCGGAACACGTCGTTCTTCAGGTGCCGGTCGAAGACGCCCCGGCGGTTCACCCAGGCGCCGAGATTGGTCGAGACGGTGACGTCCGGGCTGGTGGTGACGATCCGCCCGGCGATCGGCGCCGCGGCCCCCTGCCCCCGCCCGAGCTCCGCCAGCACCTCGCCGAAGGCCGCCTGGGTCGAGAGCTTCCGCCCGGGCGGCACCCGCGGCAGCGGGAAGTTCTCCGGCACCGGGACGGTTGGGGCCGCGAGGCGCCGCCCCTCCTCGGCCAGCTTGCGGGCGAAGGGCGCGCCCTCGATGAAGGCGCGCAGCTCCGCCTCGGGCACGTCGAGGCCGGCGAAGGGCTCCCATTCCTGCCCGTCCGCGATGCCCATCTCCTGCTTGAAGCCGGCCATCTGTTCGCGGGTCATCAGCCCGGCATGGTTGTCCTTGTGCCCGGCGAAAGGCAGGCCCATGCCCTTGATGGTGTAGGCGATGAAGCAGGTCGGCTGGTCGCCCGCGGCATCCTGCGCCCGGAAGGCCTCCAGTAGCGCCGCCACGTCATGCCCGCCGAGATTGGTCATCAGCGCGCCCAGCTCCTCATCGGAGAGCGGGTCGATGATGGCGCGGATCCCCTCCTCCCGACCGAGATCGGTCAGCAGCGCCGCCCGCCAGGCAGCACCCCCTTGGAAGGTCAGCGCCGAGTAAAGGCTGTTCGGGCAATCATCGATCCAGCGCCGCAGCGCCTCGCCCCCCTCGCGGGCGAAGGCCGCCTCTAGCTTGCGGCCGTATTTCAGGGTGACGACATTCCACCCCATGTCGCGGAACAGCCCCTCGATCCGGCCGAAGAGCCGGTCCTGCACCACGGAATCGAGGCTCTGGCGGTTGTAGTCGATGATCCACCAGACATTGCGGACGTCGTGCTTCCAGCCCTCCAGCAGGGCCTCGTAGATATTGCCCTCGTCCAGCTCCGCATCCCCGACGATGGCGATGTGGCGCCCCGCCGGCACGCCGGGCCGCGCCAACCCGTGCAGACGGACATAATCCTGCACCAGGCTGCCGAAGCTGGTCAGCGCGACGCCGAGCCCGACCGAGCCGGTCGAGAAATCCACCTCCGCCCCGTCCTTGACGCGGGAGGGATAGGGCTGGATGCCGCCGAACTGCCGCAGCGTCTCGAGCTTCGCCCGCTCCTGCCGGCCGAGCAGGTAGTTGACGGCATGGAAGACCGGCCCGGCATGCGGCTTCACCGCCAGCCGGTCCTCGGGCTTCAGGATCTCGAAATAGAGCGCCGTCATGATCGAGATGACGGAGGCGCAGGAGGCCTGGTGCCCGCCCACCTTCAGCCCGTCCCGGTTCGGGCGGACATGGTTGGCGTGGTGGATCATCCAGGCCGAGAGCCACAGGAGCTTCCGCTCCAGGGCATGCATCAGCCGCAGCCGCTCGCCCTCCGACTCGCGGTCGGCCCGCACCAGGTTGGATGCGCCATTCGCCAGGACGTTCACCGGGGGCCCTCCCGCATTCTTGGACAAGCCGCATCTGGCCCCGCCTGCCCCCGCTCGGCAAGGGCGCAGCCGCTGGCAGGCCCGCCATCTCGCTTGCGGCGGGGACCTGCCCTGGCTAATCCGCTCGTCATACACCGCCGCAAGAGGCTCCAGCCGGCGCCATGCCGATCGACAAGTCCATGTTCGGCCGCCTGTCGCTGCTGCTGATGGCGACCGGCTTCGCCGCCCTGGGGCCGGCATGGTCTGGCTGGTCGGGGAGACCCGGAGCTTCGCCACCGGCGTCGTCGCCACCCAGGAGGTCCGGGTCGCCGCCAGCCAGCTCCTCTCGATGGTGCAGGATGCCGAGACCGGCCAGCGCGGCTTCCTGCTGACCGGCGAGGAGCGCTACCTCGCCCCCTATCGCCGTGCCATCGCAGACCTGCCGCGGGAGCTGCCCGCCCTGGTCGAGCGCATCGTCGCCGACGGCGGCGATGCGGCCGCCGCCCGCGCCCTGCAGCAGCAGGTGGAGGCGAAGCTGGCCGAGCTGGGCGAGACCGTCTCCCTTGCCCAGTCCGGCGCGGTGGAGGAGGCCCTTGCCGTGGTCCGCACCGATCGCGGCAAGGCGGTCATGGATGCGATCCGCCAGAGCGTCGCCGGCATCGAGGCCCGCAGCGAGGGGCTGACCGGCACGCCCGCCTGCTGCTGGCCGGGGCCGGCGCCGCCTTCCTGCTGATGCTCGCCGTCACCATCGGCGCCAGCCTCCTCACCCGCCGCTACATGCAGGCACTGGAGGCCGCCCAGGCCGAGGTCAGCGCCGCCAACGCCTCGCTCGAGGAGAGGGTCGGGGAACGCGCCGCCGCCCTCACGGCGGCCAATGACGAGGTGCAACGTTTCGCCTATATTGTTTCCCATGACCTGCGCGCGCCCCTGGTGAACGTCATGGGCTTCACCACCGAAATCGAAGCGGCCGTCGCACCCCTCGGCGCGCTGGTCGCCGCCGCGGAGCGGGAGGCGCCGGCGCTGATCACGCCCGAGGCCCGCAGCGCCGTGCTCGAAGACATCCCGGAGGCGGTCGGCTTCATCCGTTCCTAGACCCAGCGGATGGACCGGCTGATCAACGCCATCCTCCGCCTCTCACGCGAGGGCCGCCGGCTGCTCCACCCGGAGCCGATCGACCTCGAGGCGCTTATCGCCGGCCTCGGCGCGTCGCAGCAGCACCAGCTGGACGAGGCCGGCGCCAGCCTCGCCCTCGGCCCCGGCCTGCCACGGCTCCACAGCGACCGGCTGGCGGTCGAGCAGATCTTCGGCAACCTGATCGACAATGCGGTGAAGTATCTCGACCCTGGCCGCCCCGGCCGCATCACCATCCGCGGCCGCGCCACCCGCAGCCATGTGCTGGTCGAGGTCGAGGACAACGGCCGGGGGATCGACCCGCGCGACCATGGCCGCACCTTCGAGCTCTTCCGCGGCTCCGGCCGGCAGGACCGGCCGGGCGAGGGCATCGGCCTCGCCTATGTCCGGGCGCTCGCCCGCTGGCTTGGCGGCGATGTCGAATGCCGCTCGGCGCCCGGCCTCGGCTCCACCTTCCGCGTTACCCTGGCGCTCACCGCACCCGCCAACACCCAGACGACCAGCGCAGAGGACAGCCCCGCATGAACGCCGCCGCCCAGGCCGTCACCATCGTCATGGTCGAGGATGGCTAGGGCCATGCCCGGCTGATCGAGAAGAACCTCAAGCGTGCCGGCGTCTTCAACGAGGTGCGCCATGTCCTCAACGGCACGGCGGCGCTCGACTTCCTCATCGGCCATGGCCGACCGGAGCACCGGCCGCTGCTGGTGCTGCTCGACCTCAACCTGCCGGACATGTCGGGCTTCGACATCCTGGCGCGGCTGAAGGCCGGCCCGCAGCTCAAGCCCGTGCCCATCATTGTCCGGACCACGACCGATGACGAGCGGGAGATCCGCCGGTGCTACGAATTGGGCTGCAGCGTCTATATCACCAAGCCGGTCAATTATGAGATATTCGCCCAGGCCGTGCGCTAGCTCGGCCTGTTCCTGGCCGTGATCCAGGTGCCGCCCATCCCCCGACGCCCCTGCCCGCACGATGAACCCGCCAGCCCGCCGGATCCTTTATATCGACGACGAGCCTGGGCTGCGCCGCCTCGTGCAGCGCGACCTCGAGCGCCACGGCTACGCCGTCGCCACCGCGGCCGACGGGCCCGCGGGCCTCGTCCTCGCCGCTGGGGGCGGGTTCGATGCCATCTGCCTCGACCACTACATGCCGGTACAGGGCGGGCTCGACACCATCGCCCAGCTGCACCAGCTCGCCGAGCGGCCGCCCATCATCTACGTCACCGGCTCTGACGAGGGCCGCATCGCCGTCGCCGCGTTGCGCGCCGGGGCAGCGGACTACGTCATCAAGGAAGCCGGCGGTGACTTCCTGCTGCTGCTGCGCTCGGCGATCGACAGCGCCATCGAGCGCGAGGCGCTGCGCCGCGCGCATGACGCCGCCGAGGCCGCGGTGCGCGAGGCCCGCGACCGCGCGGAGGAGCTCGCCAGCCACCGCGCCATGCTGCTGCGCGAGGTGAACCACCGCGTCTCCAACAGTCTCCAACTCATCGCCTCCCTGACGCGGCTGCAGGAGGGCTCGGTGCAGGACCCGGCGGCGCGCAAGGCGCTTGCCGCCATGCGCAATCGCATCGCCGCCGTCGCCCAGGTGCACCGACGCCTCTACACCTCGGACGACGTCAGCAGCGTCGCCCTGCATGACTACCTGGCCGGGCTGGTAGCGGAGATCGCCCGCTCGGTCGGCGGCCGGCCGATCGGCTTCGAGGCGGAGCCGATCGAGGTGCCGACCGACCGCGCCGTCTCGCTCCGCGTCATCCTCACCGAACTCGTCACCAATGCGCTGAAATATGCCTACCCGGCGGGCGAGGACGGCCCGATCACCGTGCGGCTGGAGCGGCGCGAGGACCATGGCCTGCTCGCGGGCCTGCTCGCGGTGCAGGACCAGGGCATCGGCACCGCGGTCAAGCCCTCGACGACCGGCACCGGCCTCGGCGCCGCATCGTCGAGAGCCTGTCGCAGAGCGTCGGCGGGATGGTGATGCAGAGCGCGGGGCCTGGCGGCACCGCGGTCTCCATCCGCTTCTCCCTGGCCTAGAAGGACACCGACAGCGACAGGGCGCCGAAGACGAACTCCTTCTTCTGCCCGACGAATTCCTTGCTGCGGAAATTCTGCGTATAGCTCAGCCGGACATTCTGCCAGAACACCGCCCCGCCGAGTTCGAGGTCGCCGACGAAGGGCCGGTGATCGACGGAGCGGCTGTTGCGATAGGTGTTGCCGTCGAGGAAGATGTCCCGCGCCACCGCCCGCCCGCCGGCGCCGGCGAAAAGGTACCAGCCGAAGCCCTCTCCCACCGCGGCCGAAGTATCGGCGATGGTCGGGCGGATGCGCGGCGCGCCGAAATCCCGCTCCAGCCCCTGGCCGACACGGATGCGCCCGCCGATGCCGGCATAGGTCTGCACCGTACCGGCGGCGAGCGTTATGCTCGGCAGCGTGTCCATCGCGAGTCCGCCCGGCAGCGCGGCGACCGGGAGGCGCCAGATGCGGTCGTAGTTCAGGTTGAAGACCGGTTCGTCCCGCAGCTGATAGCGCCAGCCGCGTGCTTCCCGGTCGCCGAGGACGGTATGCACCACCTCCTGGGCCTGCCGGGCGAGCGAGCTTGGCCCCACCACGCCCACCTGCAGGCTGAAGCGGTCGAGCGTCGTCTGCGTCCGCCGATCGAGCGAAATCTCGCCATAGAGATAGCCGGCATAGGGCCGGTCGCGCGGATCGGGGTCGCGCCGCCGGATGTCGACCGGCGTGAACATGCTCTGGCCGAAGCCCAGCCCCCAGCGGCTCCGCGCCGGGCCGAAAAGCTTGGCCAGCGCCTCGTCCAGCGCCGCCATCGGCCCCGGCAGGTTGTCCTCGGCCGAGGCCCAGTTGAAGCGAAAGCCGTTGGTGTACCAGCGGTCCGTGTTGCGGGCGTAGCTGTCGTTCTCGGAGACGATGCTGAGGGCCCCGCGCGGGTCCGGGGCCGGGAGACCTTGCGCAGCGGCGGTGCCGGCAAGCAACAGAAGGGCAGGCAGTGCTGCGGCAACCGATCGCGTCATTTGTCCCGTCCCGGCAGAAGCGGTAGATGTACCGCTTCGGACGCCGGACGCAAAGGATGGGTGGCCGAGTGGTCTATGGCAGCGGTCTTGAAAACCGCCAATCCGCAAGGGTTCGTGGGTTCGAATCCCACCCCATCCGCCGGCGTCGTGAAAGCTGCCGGTTCGCATCCGCGGGGCGCCGCAACGGGCGCTCAGGCGCACCCCTGGGGCTCGAAACCCGCCCCGCCGCCGACCTCGTCAGCACTCGACCACGTTCACCGCCAGCCCGCCGAGCGAGGTTTCCTTATACTTGTGTGACATGTCGAGCCCGGTCTGCCGCATCGTCGCCACCACCTGATCGAGGCTGACCAGATGCCGCCCGTCGCCATGCAGGGCGAGCCGCGCTGCATTGATCGCCTTCACCGCACCGATGGCGTTCCGCTCGATGCAGGGCACCTGCACCAGCCCCGCCACCGGATCGCAGGTCAGGCCGAGATTGTGCTCGAGGCCGATCTCCGCCGCATTCTCCACCTGTGCATCCGTGCCCCCGAGCGCCGCGGCCAGCCCCCCCGCCGCCATGGCACAGGCCGAGCCGACCTCGCCCTGGCATCCCACCTCGGCGCCCGAGATGGAGGCATTCCGCTTGATAATGGCGCCGATTGCGGCAGCGGCGAGGAAGAAGGTCTCGACCCCCGCGACATCCGCCTCGGGCACGAAGCGCTCGTAATACGCCAGCACGGCCGGGATGATGCCCGCCGCGCCATTGGTCGGCGCCGTCACCACCCGGCCGCCTGCGGCATTCTCCTCGTTCACCGCCAGCGCCCAGAGATTGACCCAGTCCATCGCACCGAGCGGATCTGCCTCGTTCCGCGACGCCCGCTCCTCCAGCCGGCGGTGCAGCCCGGGCGCGCGGCGGCGGACGCGGAGGCCGCCGGGCAGCTCCCCCTCGCCGCGCAGGCCACGGGCGATGCAGGCGCGCATCGCCTCGCGGATGCGGGCGATGCCGGCGGAGAGCGCAGCCGGGCTGCGAAGGCTCAGCTCGTTCGCCCGCATCAGCCCGGCGATCCCGAGCCCCGTCTCCCCCGCCTGCCCCAGCAGCTCCGCGGCATTGGCGAAGGGATGCGGCACCTCCGCCGCGCCCGCCGCCCCGTCGCCGAGCGGCACCCCCGCCTCGTCAAGCACGAAGCCGCCGCCCACCGAGTAATAGACGCGCGCGATCGCTCCCTGCCCCGGCGCCTCCGCTTCGATCCGCAGCGCATTCGGGTGCAGCGGGAGGGTTTCCCGCGGGCGGAAGAGGATATCCGCCGCCGGGTCGAAGCCGATCCGCCGCCCATCCGGCAGGGTCAGCCGCTGCGACTGCCGCACCGCGGCGGCGAGCATGGCCGCCTCGTCCGGGTCGACCGCCTCCGGCCGGGCCCCGGCGAGGCCCAGCAGCACCGCCGTATCCGTCGCATGCCCGCGCCCGGTGAGGGCGAGGGAGCCGTAGAGGGCGACGCTGATCCGCCCGACCGGCCAGGCCGGGTCGAGCGCGGCGACGAAATGGGCCGCCGCCAGCATCGGCCCGACCGTATGCGAGCTGGAGGGCCCGATTCCGATGCGGAACAGGTCGAAGAGGCCGATCCAGGCGGGGGCGGGCTGGCTCATGCGATGGATGGGTGCCTCGGCCATGGTGGGACGATAAGATGCGCAGCCGGGCGCCGGGGCAAGGGCTTTCCGGTTCGTGGCGCAGGTCTTGCATTGTTCCGGCCGCAGCGAGGTGTCATCGATGACCGTCCAGTTCCGCCCGTCCGTCTGCCCGCATGACTGCCCCAGCACCTGCGCGCTCGACGTGGAGGTGCTGGAGGGCGGGCGGATCGGTGCGGTGCGCGGCGCGGACAATCCGTATACGGCCGGCGTCATCTGCAACAAGGTCTCGCGCTATGCCGAGCGCATCCACCACCCGGACCGGCTGACCCATCCCCTGCTCCGCAGCGGGCCGAAGGGCAGCGGCCAGTTCCGCCGCATCTCCTGGGACGAGGCGCTGGACCGCATCGCCGCGCGCTTCGCCGAGGTAGCCGCCACCCATGGCAGCGAGGCCGCCTGGGCCTACAGCTCCGCCGGTACCATGGGCCTCGTCAACCGCGACGGGATCTTCCGCCTGCGCCATGCCATGCGCTGGTCCGGCCGCAAGCCGACGATCTGCACCGCGATCGCGGTGGCGGGCTGGCTCGCCGGCTGCGGCCGCGTCTCCGGCACGGATCCACGCGAGATGGCGCTCGCCGACCTGGTCGTGGTGTGGGGTGGCAACCCGGTCGCCACGCAGGTGAACGTCATGGCCCATGTGACGCGGGCGCGGAAGGAGCGCGGGGCGAAGCTCGTCGTCATCGACCCCTACCGCACCGGCACGGCCGCCATCGCCGACCTGCACCTTCCGCTGCGGCCTGGGACGGATGCCGCGCTCGCCTGCGCCGTGATGCATTGCGCCTTCCGCGACGGCCTTGCCGACCGCATCTACATGGATCGCCATACCGCCGATGCCGCGGCGCTCGAGGCCCATCTCGCCACCCGCGGCCCGGCCTGGGCCGCGGAGATCACCGGCCTCACCGTCGCCGCCATCGAAGACTTCGCCAGGCTCTACAATGGCACGCGGCGCTCCTACATCCGCGTCGGCTTCGGCTTCACCCGCGGCCGCGGCGGCGCGGCGGCGATGCATGCCGTGAGCTGCCTCCCCGCTGTCACCGGCGCCTGGCGGTATGAAGGCGGCGGCGCGCTCTGGAACAACCGCGGCATCTATGCCTGGGACAAGTCGCTGATCGAGGGCCATGCCCTGCGCGACCCCGCGATCCGCGAGCTCGACATGAGCCGCATCGCCAGTATCCTTGCCAACGACCCAGTGGCGCTGCAGGGTGGCCCGCCGGTGCATGCGCTGCTGGTGCAGAGCGGCAACCCGGCCGCCGTCTGCCCCGACAGCAACCGGGTCCGCGCCGGGCTGCTGCGCGAGGACCTGTTCACCGTCGTCCATGAGCAGTTCCTCACCGAGACCGCCCGCTACGCCGACATCCTGCTGCCGGCGACGATGTTCCTGGAGCACGACGACATCTACCAGGCCGGCGGCCACAGCCATGTGCAGATCGGGCGCAAGCTGGTGGAGCCGCCCGGCGAGGCGATCTCGAACCACGACCTCGTCTGCGCCCTGGCGCAGCGCTTCGGCCTCGATGACCCAAGCTTCCGGATGAGCGCGCTCGAGCTTGCCGATGCGACGCTGCGCGCCTCCGGCTATCCCGGCGCGGAGGAGCTGACGGAGCGGCGCTGGCTGGACGTGCAGCCCTCCTTCGAGCGGGCGCATTTCCTCGACGGCTTCGGTCACCCGGACGGGCGCTTCCGCTTCCGCGCCGACTGGCAGGCGCTCGGCGATGCCGACGGGCGGCTGCCCCCCCTGCCCGACCAGGTGCCGCTGCACGATGCGGCGACCGGGGACTGCCCCTTCCGCCTCGTCGCCCCGACCGCACGGCAATTCCTCAACTCCACCTTCACCGAGACGCCGAGCGCCCTGCGCCGCGAGATCCGCCCCACGCTCCGCCTCGCGCCCGGGGACGCCGCGCGGCTCGGCATCGCCGAGGGCGCCCTCGTCCGCATCGGCAATGCCCGCGGCGAGGTGCTGCTGCATGCGCAGGTGGTGGATGGCCAGCTTCCGGGCACGCTGGTGGCGGAGGGCGTCTGGCCTGCCGCCGCCTATGCCGGGGGCGCGGCCTGCGGCATCAACGCGCTGACCAGCGACGAGGCGGCGCTTCCCGCCGGCGGCGCCGTCTTCCACGACACCGCCGTCTGGCTCCGCCCCGAGCCGGCCTACTGATCGGGCCCGAGCACGAAGCGCAGCCCCCGGTTCACCGCGACCGGGATCCCGGAGAAATGCGTCTCCCCGGGGATCGCCTCGAAGCCCGCGGCAATGCCGAGGGCGCGCAGCCGGTCCGCCATCTCGCGGGCCCGGGCGGGAATCCGGAGCCGCCCGATGCTTTCGCGCCGCATTGCCGCATCGCCGGCCGCCGCCTGGAAGGACGCCAGCCGCTCCTCGAACTCCCCGGCACCGAGCAGCACCCGCGGCTGCCCCCGTTCCGCCGCCGGCAAGGCGGCGAAGCGCTGCTGCGCCTGGCCGATCAGCTCAGCATCGAACTGGAGCGAGGGGCTCATCGCCACCCAATGGGTGAAGGCGCGCGGCCGGGTCATCAGCGACCAGACCACGAAGAGCCCGCCGAGCGAATGGCCGAAGATCCCCTGCCGCGACCGGTCGAGCGGCAGCTGGGAGGCGACGAAGGGCTGCAGCTCCTCGACGATGAAGCGGAGGAAGCCCTCCGCCCCACCGGTGCGCCCCTTCTCCGGCGGCGGCGTCAGGTCGAAGGCACGGCGGCGGTCGTCATAGGCCGCCTCGGTCGGGTAGCCGACGCCGACCAGCACCCCGTCGCGGAGGCCGGTCTCGCCGGGGAAGGCCGCCTGCACACGCAGCGCGTCGCCGGCGATGCCCATCACCGCATTGCCGTCGAGCAGGAAGAGCGCCGGCCAGCCCGAGGCCGGCGCCGGCCCATCCGGACGGCGGAGGAAGATGCGCCAGGGCGGCCGCCCGCCTGCCCGTGGGGCGAGGTCGAACTGCCGCATCCCCGGCAGCGCCACCGGCCCCCCGTCCTGCGCGGCCGCCCCGCCGCCGAGCGCCGCCGCGCCGACGGCACCAAGCACCGCCCGCCGCGACGGCGGCATCAGCCGGCCGTGCCCTTCGGCAGCTCGCGCTCCACCAGCCGCGCCAGCAGTGCCGCGCCATAGGGGATGGCGGCGTCGTTGAAATTGTAGTGCTGGTTGTGGACGGTGGCGCTGTCGCCGTTGCCGACATGGAGATAGGCGCCCGGCACCCGCTCCATCATGAAGCTGAAGTCCTCGGAGCCCATGCCCGGCGCCTTGGTCCGGTTCACCTTGGCCTCGCCAACCAGCTCGGCCGCCGCGGCGGCGAAGCGCTCGGTCTGCTCCGGCGCGTTGATGGTGGGCGCGAAGATCAGCCGGAAGTCGAGGCTCGCCGTCGCGCCGAGCCCGGCGGCGACGCCCTCCGCCACGCGCCTCATCCCATCCTCAAGCAGCCCTCGCGCCCGGTCGCTGAAGAAGCGCGCCGTGCCTGAGAGCGTCGCCCTCTGCGGGATGACGTTGTAGGCATCGCCCCCCGCGACCTTGGTGATGCTGAGCACCGCGGTCTCCATCGGCGGCATGTTGCGCGCGACGATGGATTGGAGCGCGGTCGCAATGTGGCAGGCGGCGAGCACCGGATCGACCCCCGCCTCCGGCCGCGCCCCGTGCGAGCCCTTCCCCTCGACCAGGATGTCGAAGAAGGCCCCGCCCGCCGCCGTCGGCCCGCTGCGGATGGCATATTCGCCGACGGGCAGGCCCGGCCGGTTGTGCATGGCGAAGATCTGGTTGCAGGGGAAGCGCTCGAACAGCCCGTCCTGCAGCATGGCGAGCGCCCCGCCGCAGCCTTCCTCCCCGGGCTGGAAGATGAAATTCACCGTGCCGTTGAAGGCCCGGGTCTCTGCCAGGTACTGCGCCGCGCCGAGCAGCATGGTGGTGTGCCCGTCATGGCCGCAGGCATGCATCCGGCCGGACCGGGTGCTGCGATAGGGCAGGTCGTTCGCCTCCTCCATCGGCAGCGCGTCCATGTCGGCGCGCAGCCCGATCGCGGCCTCGCCGTTGCCCGAGCGCAGCACGCCGACCACACCCGTGCCGCCGACGCCGCGGTGCACCTCGATCCCCCATTCCTCGAGCTTGCGGGCCACCAGTTCCGCCGTGCGGTGCTCCTCCATGCCGAGCTCAGGATGGGCATGGATGTCCTGGCGGATGGCGGCAAGCTCCGCCTGGCGGCGGGCGATGGCGTCGAAGGCGGTCATGCGGCGGGTCCTTGCGGCTCTCTCGCGCCGAGGAGACCCCGCCCCGCCGCGCCCCGCAAGGGGTGTCCGGTCCGGTGTTGCAGCGGATTAATCAGGCAGCAAGGGCATTGACCGACACCACCCTCCAGGACCAGCCCTGCAGGATTCCGCATCCGATGACCCCCGCTCCGCTGAGCGATGACCCGAATGGTCGGCACCGCGACCCGGTGACCGGCGCGGTCACCGAGGAGGCCATGCTGCACTTCCTCGAGGCGGTGCTCGGCATGGCCGAGCCGGTCGGGCCGCAGGTCGGCATGCTCTGCCTCGGCATCGATGGGTTGGACGGCATCACCGCCCGGCACGGCATCGCGGTCCGCGATGCGGCGCTGCTCGGCGTCGCCGACCGGCTGAACGAGCGGATCCGGGTGCAGGACTTGGTCGGGCGGGTCGATAGCGGCTTCGGCATCTGCCTCGCCGACATCTTCCCGGCGCAGGCCGTGGCGGCGGCGGAGCGCCTGCTGCGCTCCATCCGCGCCACGCCGGTGCCGACGCCGATCGGCGCCCTTGCCCTGACCTGCAGCGTCGGCCTCGTGCTGAGCCGCGGCGGCGAGGAGCAGGCCCCGGCGCTGCTCGAACGGGCGCGGGACCTGCGCGAGGCGGCACGGCGTGCCGGCGGCGACGGCCTCGTCACCAGCTTCGCGGGCGGACCCGGCTAGGCCGTGATCGCCGAAGGCCGGAAGGGCGGGAGGCGCGTGACGGAGCGGAAAGCGGGGCCATGGTCCGCGATCCGGTGATCGCGGACCATGGCCTAGCGGAACCAAGCGCCGCCCCGGATTACGGCCAACAGCACCACCCCGTAGGCGACCAGCCCCGCCGCCAGCGCGACGAAGACCCAGGTGAGCGAGCCGGTGAGGTGCAGCGCCAGCCAGCCACCGCCCACCGCGACCACCAGCCGGACCAGCCCGGCGAGCAGCGGCCAGCCCAGCCGCCCAGCCCCCTGCGAGGCGAAGTAGAGCGACAGCCCTAGCCCGAAGAACCCATAGGCCGGGCCGACCGTCCGCAGATAGGCCGCCCCCGTCTCGAGCATCTGCGGATCGTCGCCGAACAGGCCGAGCCAAGCCTGCGGCCAGGCCGCCGCCGCCAGCCCCACCGCCTCCGCCGCGACGAAGGCGAGTGCCCCGCCGGTCAGCGCGATGCGCAGTGCCCGCGCCCTCTGCCCCGCCCCGATATTGGTCCCGACCAGCGCCACCAGCGGCGCGCCGAGGCCGAAGACCAGCGGGATCAGCAGGTATTCCAGCCGCGTTCCCGTGCCGTAGCCCGCCACCGCATCCGGCCCGCCGGCCCGCGCCACCACCGCGGTCGTCAATGCGATGGTGAGCGTCGTCTGCAGGGTGCTGACCGAGGCAACGGCGCCGACGCCGAGGATGTCGCGGAACAGCGGCCAGCGCAGCCGCCCCGGCCGCAGCCGCGCGATGCTCCGCCCGGACAGCATCGCCCAGCCGAGGATCGCGGTCGAAAGCCCCGTGCCTGCCACCACCGCCCAGCCCGCGCCGGCGATCCCGAGGGCAGGCACCGGCCCGTAGCCATGGATCAGCAGCGGCGAGAGCGGCACGAGCACGACGACGCCGATGACGATGGCGACCGAGGGCAGCATCATGTTGCCCGCGCCGCGCAGCACGCTGGCGAAGGCATTGCTCAGCCAGACCAGCACCGCCCCACCGAAGACCACGTCGGAATAGGCGAGCGCCGCCCGAAGCGACCCCTCCTCCCCGCCCATCGCGGCATAGAGCGCGGGGCCGAAGCGGAGCAGCAGCGCGGTGAAGGTGAGCCCCAGCACCAGGTTGATGACCAGCGCATGCAGCACCAGGGAGTCCGCATCCTCCCGCCGGCCCGCGCCGAGCGCGCGGGCGATGGCGGAGGCGATACCGCCCCCGATCGCGCCGCCGGAGAGCATCTGCATCAGCATGAAGCCGGGGAAGACCAGCGCCATGCCGGCCAGCGCATCGGTCCCGAGATGGGAAACCCACCAGGTCTCGATCAGCCCGACCGAGGCCTGGGCCAGCATGACGAGTGTGTTTGGCCAGGCGAGGCGCAGCAGGGTCGGCACCACCTGCCCGTGCAGCAACAGCCGGGTCCGCGGGTTCATCGCCGCGGCCGGCGCGAGGGTGGCGGCGGCGCTCATGTCCGGTACCTCGGCGCGGCCTGGCTGCGCGAGAGGTTCGGCCCCATGGCGAGCCGCGCTGCCGTGAAGCGCTCCCATTCCGCCAGGTCCGGCAGGGCGGGGATGGTAACCGCCTCGCCGCGGTCGAGGCCGGCGAGCGCCGCATCGACCATTTCCCCGGCATCCATCAGGATCTCGGCGGGGAGTTGGTCGATGTCGATCCCGGCGCGACCCCAGATCTCGGTCCGTGTCGCGCCCGGCAGCACCGCCTGCACGCGGATGCCTCGCCCGCCCAGTTCCTGCTGCAGCGACTGGCTGAGATTGAGCATGAAGGCCTTGGTCCCGCTGTAGACGCCGTTGAACTGCTCCGGCGCCAGGGCGAGCACCGAGGCGATGTTGACGATGGTGCCGCCGCCGCGGGCGAGGAAGCCCTGCGCCGCCGCCGCCGCGAGGCGCATCGGCGCGATGCTGTTGAGCCGCACCATCCGCTCCAGCAGGTCCGGGTCGCCCTCGGCCAGCGTGCCGGAGGCGCCCATGCCGGCATTGTTGACAAGCAGGCCGATCGCCGCGTCGTTGCGCAGCCGGTCTTCGACCCGGCGTAGGTCGAGCGGGTCGGTCAGGTCGGCGGCCAGGATCTCGGCGCGCCGCGCGGTCGCCGCCCCGAGCCGCGCAGCCAGCGCCTCGAGCCGGGCCCGGTCGCGCGCGACCAGGATGAGGTCGTGACCGCGCCGCGCCAGGCGGTCGGCATAGACGGCGCCGATCCCCGTCGAAGCACCGGTGACGAGGGCGGTCTCGATGGTCATGGCGTGCTCCTGCCGCGGGCGGCGCCGCGGACGTTACGGACCTGCGGATGCGCTAAGGCGGCAGGCGGCGGCGCGTCGATCCCGCGCTCCCGCCCGCGGAGGATCAGGTTCCCGATCGCATGCTCGGCTTCGGCCTGCGGGGCGCAATAGCCGCGGATGACCTCGGCGCCGCCGAAGAGGATGTGCATCACGGCTCCTATTGATGACGATCGTCATTCATAGATGAATGATTGGGACTGTCATCAAAGCCTGTCAACCACCTTTCGCCGCCTCCCAGGGACGGCAAGGGCCTCCCATGGCGACAGAGGCTTCGCCCCCGCCGCCGCTTCGGACTATGATGGCCCGGTGAACCTGCTCGCCCCGCCCCGTGCCCGCCTGTCGATCGAGGTGGTCTTCGACCTGGTCTGTCCCTGGTGCTTCCTTGGCATCAGGCGGCTGCGGCGGACCTTGCGCTCACGCCCGGACGTGGCGGCGGAGCTGCTCTGGCGCCCCTTCCTGCTCAATCCCGACCTCGCGCCGCAGGGCGTGCCGCGGCAGGACTATCTCGTGCGGAAATTCGGCGGCGAGGACCGCGCCCGCCGCCTGCACGGCACCATCGCCGAGCTCGGCCGGGTGGAGGGCATCGAGTTCCGCTTCGACCGCATCCGCCGCGTGCCCCATTCGCTCGATGCGCACCGGCTGGTGCGCTGGGCCGGCCGGTTCAACGCCGCCGACCAGCTGGTCGAGGCGATCTTCGAGGCCTATTTCACCGAGGGCGCCGATATCGGCGATGCCCATGTGCTCGCCGCCATCGCCGGCCAGCAGGGGCTGGACGCGGCGCTTGCACGCCGCTTCCTCTCGACCGTCGCCGAGGTCGAGGCCGTGCATGCCGACAACCTCCGCGCCCACCGGCTCGGCATCAACGGGGTGCCCTGCTTCGTCGTCGCCGGCCGCAGCGCCATCGCCGGCGCGCAGGAGCCCGAGGTGCTGGAGCGCCTGCTCGACGTCGCCCTGGTCGAGACCTAGCTGGCCGCGGCCACCCGCCCTTCAATCGGGTATTGCGGGTCGTTGTAGCCTGGCGTCGAGGGGTGCCCGGGCGGCACCAGGCGATTCACCAGCGCCTCGTCCTCCGCCGTGAAGCGATAGCCGAGCGCCGCGAGGTAGTCCTCCAGATGCGCCTCCGTCCGCGGCCCGAGGATGGTGCCGGTGACGAGCCGGTTGTTCAGCACCCAGCCGATGGCGAAGTGCACGGGCGTCGTGCCGGCTCGCTCCGCATGCTCGCGGATCACCTGGGCGATCTCGAGCGATTCCGGCCGCAGCTCCGTCTCCAGCATCCGCTTGTCCTGCCGCGCCGCCCGGCTGCCCGCCTCCGGCTCCGCGCCCGGCCGGTACTTCGCCGTCAGCACCCCGCGCGCCAGCGGCGAATAGGGGAAGATGCCCAGCCCGTAATGCGCAGCGGCCGGCAGCTGCTCCACCTCCGGCTGCCGGTTCATGGCATTGTAGTAGGGCTGCGAGACCACCGGCCGGTCGATCCCCGCCTCGTCGCAGAGCCGGCAGATCTCGGCGATCCGCCAGGACCGGTAGTTGGAGACGCCGAAATGGCGGATCTTCCCCGCCCACACGAGGTCGGCCAGCGCCCGCACCGTCGTCTCCAGCGGCGTCGCATGGTCCTCCTTGTGGAGGTAGAGGATGTCGATGAAGTCGGTGCCGAGCCGCCTGAGGCAGGCCTCCGCCCCCTGGATCACCCATTTGCGCGAGAGCCCGCCCTCGTTCGGCCCCTTGCCGACCGGGTTGGCGACCTTGGTGGCCACCACCCAGTCATGGCGGCGCGCGGCGATGGCCCGCCCCACCACCTCCTCCGACCGGCCGCCATTATAGGCATCGGCCGTGTCGAGGAAGTTGATCCCCGCCTCCGCCGCCCGCGCGACGAGCCGCTGGCTGGTGTCGGCGTCGGTCGGGCCGCCGAACATCATGGTGCCGAGGCAGAGTCGGCTGACGCTGAGGCCGCTGCGGCCGAGGGTGCGGTGTTCCATGAGCGCCTCCCGAGAGGCCGCCAGTCAGGCCGCCCCCCGGCCGCGCGTCAAGCCGCCGCGTAGCGCGTCAGCGCCAGGTCGGCGGAGTCGATCTCCGGCCTCCGTCCGGTGACAAGGTCCGCCAGCAGCCGCCCGCTGCCGCAGGCCATGGTCCAGCCGAGCGTGCCGTGCCCGGTATTGAGATGGAGGTTCCGGTAGCGCGTCGGCCCCACCACCGGCGTGCCGTCCGGCGTCATCGGCCGGAGCCCGGTCCAGAATTGCGCCTGCGCGATGTCGCCGCCGCGCGGGAAGAGGTCGCCCACCGAATGCGCCAGCGTCTCCCGCCGCGGCCCGCGGAGCTTGAGGTTGAACCCCGCCAGCTCCGCCGTGCCGCCAACGCGGATGCGGTCGCCGAGCCGGGTGATCGCCACCTTGTAGGTCTCGTCCATCACGGTGGAGACCGGCGCCGCCGCCGCCTCGGTGACCGGCAGGGTGAGCGAATAGCCCTTCACCGGATAGACCGGCAGGGCGACGCCGAGCGGCCGCAGCAGCGCCGTCGAATAGCTGCCGAGCGCCACCACATAGGCATCCGCCGTGACGCGCCCCTGATCGGTGGCGACGCCGGTGATCCGGTCGCCCTCGCGCTCGATCGCCTGGATGGTCACGCCCTGGCGGAACTCCACCCCCGCCGCCGCGGCCATGGCCGCCAGACGCTGGGTGAAGACATGCGCATCGCCCGTCTCGTCGCCCGGCAGCCGCAGGCCGCCGACGAATTTTCCCTCGACCAGGCCGAGCGCCGGCTCGGCGCCGACGCAGCCCTTCGGATCGAGCACCTCATAGGGCACCCGGAAGGCGTCGAGCACGGCGGTGTCGCCCTCGACGGCATCGAGCTGCTTCTGCGTCCGGAAGAGCTGCAGGGTGCCCTGTGTCCGCTGGTCATAGGCGATGCCGGTCTCGTCCCGCAGGTCGCGCAGGCAGTCGCGGCTGTACTCGGCAAGGCGGACCATGCGCGCCTTGTTGGTCGCATAGGCATCCTCGGTGCAGTTGGCGAGCATCCGCGCCAGCCAGGGATACAACCCGCCCTTGGCCTGCGGCCAGAAGACCAGCGGCCGGTGCCGCATCATCAACCATTTGAGCGCCTTGACGGGGATGCCAGGGCCCGCCCAGGGCGCGGAATAGCCGGGCGAGACCTGCCCGGCATTGGCGAAGCTCGTCTCCATGCCGGCGGCCGGCTGCCGATCGATGACAGTGACCTGATGCCCCGCGCGGGAGAGATACCAGGCGCTGGTCACCCCGACCACGCCGCTGCCGAGCACCACAACGCGCATTGCCGCCTCCGCCATCTTATCCGGCCAGACTAGGAGCGCCGGAGTGCGAATTTCACGCCAGACCCTCGCAAGGGCTGCCAACCGGAACCGGAATGGCGCATGATCTGCGGCGAATCCGCAGATAATTCGATGCAGATCCTGGACGAGACCGACCGCGCCCTCCTCCGCCTGCTCCGCGCCGACGGCCGCATGAGCAATGCCGACCTGGCCGAGGCCGTCGGCCTCTCCGCCTCCGCCTGCCTGCGCCGGGTGCGGCTGCTCGAGCATCGCGGCATCATCCGCGGCTATACCGCCCTGATCGAGGAGGCTGCGCCGCGCGACCTGGTGGTGGTGATCGTGCAGATCACCCTCGACCGCCAAACCGACGACCACCTGAAGCGCTTCGAGGAGGCGGTGCGCCGCTGCCCCGAGGTGCGGGAGTGCTACCTGATGACCGGCATCGCCGACTACCTCCTCCGCGTCGAGGCCCGCGACGCCGCCGATTACGAGCGCATCCACAAGGAGGCGCTGTCACGCATGCCGGGCGTCGCCCGCATCCAGTCGAGCTTCGCCATCCGCACCGTCATCCGGGGGGCCACATGATCCGCATCGCCAGCGCGGCGCTCACGGCCGAGCTCAAGCCGGAGGGCGCCGAACTCTGCCGGCTGCGGGATGCCGCGGGCCGGGACTTCCTCTGGGATGCCGGCCCCGCCTGGCCGCGCCATGCGCCGGTGCTCTTCCCCATCGTGGGACGCCTCGCCGGCGACGGGCTCAACCAGGCCGGGCGCCGCTACCCGATGCGCCAGCACGGCTTCGCCCGCGACCGCACCTTCGCCGTGATCGACCAGACGCCAGGGAGCTGCGCCTTCCGCCTCGCCGATGACGACGCGACCCGTGCTGCCTACCCCTTCGCCTTCGCGCTCGAGATCCGCTACGCCGTCGCAGGCTCCCGCCTCGCGGTCGAGTACCGCCTCACCAACCCGGGCATGGTGCCCCTGCCCGCATCGCTCGGCGCCCATCCGGCCTTCCGCTGGCCGCTGCCCGGCGCCGAGGGCCGCCCCCATGCCCTGCTCTTCGACGAGGACGAGCCGGCGCCCATTCGCCGCCTGCAGGATGGGCTGCTCCTGCCCGAGCCGCAGCCGAGCCCCATCGCCGCCCGCCGCCTCGACCTCGCCCCGGCCCTCTTCGAGCCCGATGCGGTGATCCTCGACCAGCCGCGCAGCCGCAGCCTCGACTACCGCGCCGAGGGCGGCCCCGGCCTTCGCTTCTCCTTTTCGGGATTCTCCCAGCTCGGCCTCTGGTCGAAGCCGGGGGCGGCGTTCCTCTGCATCGAGCCCTGGCAGGGCTTCGCCAGCCCGCTCGGCTGGGACGGGCAGTTCGCGGAGAAGCCCGGCCTCGTCACCCTGCCGCCCGGCGGCGAGTACCGCGCGGGCTGGACGGTCGGCCTGCTCTGAGAATGGCGCGCCCGGCGGGATTCGAACCCACGACCACACGCTTAGAAGGCGCGTGCTCTATCCAGCTGAGCTACGGGCGCAAATCGGGTCAGTGGGTCCAGTTCTCCGGCCGGCCATAGCGGAAATTATCCGCATAGACCTTGGCCTTGATGCGGACCGGCTTCGGCTCCTCGACCTCATAGGGGATGCCGTTCGCCTCGGCATAGGCGATGGCGTCCTCCTTGCTGTCGAAATGCAGTGACACCTGCGCATTGGTGTCGCCCGAGCCGGCCCAGCCCATCAGCGGGTCGAGCAGTTGCCTTTCGCCCGGCTCGAAGGCCAGAGTCCAGCCCTGCGACCGCCCCCGGCCGGACTGCGTGACGGAGCGGGGAACCACGAAAATGCGGGCAAGCTGCGGCATGGAGCGTCCTCGATGCAGGTATCGGGGCGAGAGGATTCGAACCTCCGACCCTCTGCTCCCAAAGCAGATGCGCTACCAGACTGCGCCACGCCCCGACTGGGGCGGGAAACTAGGCCGTCCCCCGCCCGGCGGCAACAGCGGAGGCACGGCCCGCCCCCGGCTACCGCATCGGCCAGGAATACATCAATCCGCCATTGGTCCAGAGCCGGTTGAGCCCCCGCTCCAGCCCGATCGGCGTCTGCGGCCCGAGATGGCGCTCGAACAGCTCGCCGTAGTTGCCGATCGCCTTGATCGCGTTGGCGGCCCAGGCCGGGTCGAGCTTCAGCGCATTGCCCAGCACCGGGTCGACGCCGAGCAGCCGCCGGATCTCCGGATTGGGGCTCCCCTTCATTTGCTCGAGATTGGCGCTGGTGATGCCAAGCTCCTCCGCCTGAATCAGCGCCGAGACCGTCCAGCGGATGACGTCGAACCATTCCTGGTCGTCCCGCCGCACCACCGGCCCATAGGGCTCCTTGCTGAAACGCTCCGGCAGGATCACGAAATTGGCCGGCGTGGTGAACTGGCTGCGCAGCGCCGCGAGCTGCGTCGCATCCGTCCCGATGGCATCGCACCGGCCGGCTTGCAACGCCGTCGCATTGTCCTGCATCCGCTCCTGCAGCAGCGGGGTGAAGCGCAGGTTGTTCGCGCGGAACCAGTCCGTCGTGACGAGCTCGTTGGTCGTGCCGGGCGAGAGGCAGATGGTCATGCCATCCATCCCCTTCGGCTCGGTGACGCCGGCATCCTTCCGCACCATGAAGCCATGGCCGTCATAGAGGTTCACCGCGACCATCCGCAGGCCGAGCGAGGTGTCGCGCGTCATGGTCAGCGTCGTCTGGCGGATCAGCACGTCGATCTCGCCCGATTGCAGCGCGGTGAAGCGCTGCACCGCGGTCAGCGGCACGAAGCGCACCTTGCCCGGGTCGCCGAAGACGGCAGCGGCGACGCCGCGGCAGAGATCGGCGTCCATCCCGCGCCAGGTGCCCTGGCTGTCGGGCAACGAGAAGCCGGCGATGCCGACATTGACGCCGCAGTTGAGCATGCCGCGGGCCTTGACCGCGTCGAAGGTCTGCCCTGCCTGGGCAGCAGCGGCGAGGCCGAATGCGAGCGCCGCGCCGGCCATGATCGTCTTCAGCATGGCTCGGACCTCAGCGGATAGGGGAGAAGGGAACGGGCTTCAGGACCATCGTCGTCTGCTGCTTCAGCGCGCCGAGCGCGGCCGTCGCCTTCTGGAACTCCGCCCAGCCGGGGTCCGTCGCCATCGCCGCCCGCCGCTTGTCCCGGTCGCCGAGCGAGCTGTAGGCCCAGGCGAAGACGGCCTGGTTGATCGGCCCGCATTCGGTGACGGCGAACCAGAGCAGCTGCCCGAGCAGCCGGTCCTGCACCGGCTTGCCGATGTCGCGATAGGCGTCGATCCAAGCCTGCGCCTTGCCGGGGTGGAAATCGTAGGTGCGGTGGTCGACCCACATCTGCTCGCCCTCGATCTTTCGCTCGAAGGGCTGGCCGACCTTCTGCAGCGGCGAGAAGGGCACGGTCTTCAGCAGCTTCGCCTCCTGGGCCGCGAGCGAACCGGTCTCCCGGCTCTCCTTCAGGAAGTGCTGCCAGTCGGCATCGGCATCGCGGCGGACCATGCCGCGCTCGCGCTCGTCGATGTCGTCATAGCCGCGGACGAAGAGCACGCGGTTGAGCGGCCCGAACTCGACGGTGAACATGCCGATCAGCGGCGTCAGCGTGCGGGAGGAGGCAGGGCCGCCGATGTCCCGGTAGCAGGCCAGCCAGGCCGGCAGCCTGTTCGGATGCATGGTGTAGATGCGTTGCTCGAGGAACAATGGTTCTTCCCTCCCGTCAGGACGAGGGGAGTGCCGCATGTCCCGGCGCCGCGGTCAATCCGGGCTCAGCGCCCGGCCTCAGCCTCCGGCAGCCTGGCCCCGACCTGCCGCGCCCCCGCCTCCGTCACCTGGAACAGCACCAGCCCAGCCGGCGTCGCCGCCCCGCGCTGCATCAGCCCACGCTCGACCAGCCGGCCGGCGACCGGGTCGTCGCCCGGGGCGGGGTAGTGGTTGCGATAGGGCCTGGCGGCGCGGTCGAGGCCGAGCGCCTGGCGGATCGCATCGCCTTCTTCGGGGTCGAGCTGGGGCACCTGCAGGGAATGCCGTGTCCCGCCCGCGGTTCCGTCACGGCTTCAGGCGGCGAGCGGCGCCAGCTCGTCGAGGTGGCGGAGGATGCCGTCGCGGTCGAGATCGGGCACCTCGAGCAGCACCCGCTCGATCCCTGCCTCCCTGTAGCCGGCGAGCTTGCCGGCATCGGGTGGCGCCCGGAAGACGGTGATCGTGAGGCCCGCCGGGTCCCGCCCCGCCCCCTCGGCGACGCGCCGCAGCCTCTCGCGCGCCAGCTTCGGGTCGAAATCCGCGCCGGCACGGGGGAACCAGCCCTGGCAGAAGGCGGCGACGCGCTTCAGCGTATAGTCCGTCTCCCCGCCGAGCAGCACCGGCGGGTGCGGCCGCTGCACCGGCTTCGGGTAGCACCATACCGGGTCGAAGTTGACGAACTCGCCATGGAAGCTCGCCTCCTCCTCGGTCCAGAGCGCCTGCATCGCCCGGATGCGCTCCTCCATCAGCCGGAAGCGCGTCGGGTAGCGGGCCCCGTGGTTCTCCATCTCCTCGACATTCCAGCCGCCGCCGGCGCCGAAGATGAAGCGCCCGCCCGAGAGGCGGTCGAGGCTGGCGACGGACTTGGCGGTGATGATCGGGTCCCGCTGCGGCACCAGGCAGACGCCGGTTCCGACCAGCAGCCGCGTCGTCGCCGCCGCGGCAAAGCTCAGCGCGACGAAGGGATCATGCGTATGCTTGTACCGCTTCGGCAGCTCACCCCCACCCGGAAAGGGCGAACGCCGGCTGACGGGAATGTGGGTGTGCTCGCAAAGGAAGAGCGAGTCGAACCCCCGCTCCTCCAGCGCCCCGGCCAGTTCCCCGGTCTCGATCCCGTATTCGGTCGGGAAGTAGAAGACGCCTGTGCGCATCGTGCCGGCCCCTACCGCTGCGGCATCGAGGTCGGGACGATGGTCTGGATCAGGCTGCTGTCGAGCGCCTCGTAGGCATGCAGGTTGATGACGTCGTAGAGCTCCGCCCGCGTCTGCATGCGGTCGACCAGCTTGTGCGTCCCGCCATTCTCGCGGATGGACTGGAACAGCTCCTCCATCGCCTTGTTGGCGACCCGGGCCGCGGAGACCGGCCAGATCACCATCTGGTAGCCCATCTCCTCGAATTCCTGCGCGGTGAAGAAGGGCGTGCGGCCGAACTCGGTCATGTTGGCCAGCAGCTTCACCTCCGGATAGCCCTCGGCCCTGATACGGCGCGAGAACTCGGTGAACATCTCCCGGCTGTTCAGCGCCTCGGGGAAGATCGCATCGGCCCCGCTGTCGAGATAGAGCTTGGCCCGCGCCAGCGCCCCGTCCATCCCCTCGCTGGCGGCGGCATCGGTGCGGGCAATGATGTAGAGGTGCCGGCGCGCCTTCCGCGCCGCCGCCACCTTGGCCGCCATGTCATGCGCGTCGGCCATCTTCTTGTCGTTGAGGTGCCCGCACTTCTTGGGCAGCAGCTGGTCCTCGAGATGCACCGCCGCGGCGCCGGCATCCTCGAAAGTGCGGACCATGTGCATGACGTTCAGCGCCTCGCCATAGCCGGTATCGCCGTCGACCAGCAGCGGCAGCGCCGTGGCGCGGGCGATCTGGCGGATATGGAAGGCGACCTCGTCCACCGTGATCATGCCGAGATCGGGGATGCCCATCGACAGCGTCATCGCCGCGCCCGAGAGGTAGAGCCCCTCGAACCCCGCCTTCTTCGCCAGCAGCCCCGCCATGCCGTTATGCGCGCCGGGAAGCTGGAGGATCTGCGGCCGCTCCAGCAACCGGGCGAAGCGGTGGCCGGCCGGCTCTTCCGGATTGTCGGCGCCGATGACATAGGGCATGGGACGGTTCCTCATCGGAAGAAAACGAAGGTCGCCAGGATGAACACGGGGATCAGAAAGGCAACCGCCCAGCCGCAATAGCCGAAGATTCCCGGCATGCGCACCCCCCTCGGGACCCGGCATCGGCTGCCCACGTCGCGCCCGGCGGTCCCAGAACAGCGGTTCGTCTCCATGAAGACCGCGCCGCGGGGGACCGCCGCCCGCAGTCACGATCACAGGCAGCCACGCGATGCAGCGGGCGATGACGGCGAAAGGCCGCGCCACCGTCGCCACCGCGCCCCGGCGAGGCCACTCGCCTACCGCCCGCTTGCGGCGTCGGCCCGGCTGCGGCGGCGGTGCTGCCGGGAGATCCCGCCGCCGGCGGCTCCGGCCCGAGCGGCAGGCCGAGCACCACGGCGTCCTCAACCAATCCGCCGCGCCCCCTCGCGCCGATCCGGCCCTGCCGCGCGGGGGTTGAACCCGGCCCGATCGCCCCGCGTTGCAGCCGGGCATTGAACGAACCCCATCCCGGACCGATACGGGGTGGGGTTCCCCTCACCCGGCCCGGCCACTAAGGTCCGCGAAAACCCAGGAGACACGCATGGAAATGACCGGCGAGCGGCGCATCCCCGCGCCGCGCCAGCAAGTCTGGGAAGCCCTGAACGACCCGCAGGTGCTGCAGGCCTCCATTCCCGGCTGCGAATCGGTCGAGCGGGTGGGCGATGACCAGTTCCAGGCCAAGGTCGCGCTGAAGCTCGGCCCGATGTCGGCCAAGTTCGGCGGCAAAGTGAAGCTCGAGAACCTGAACCCGCCGGCCAGCTACACCATCAGCGGCGAGGGCAATGGCGGCGCGATGGGCTTCGCCAAGGGCGGCGCCGATGTCGCCCTGGAGGAGGTTGGCCCCTCCGAGACGCTGCTCACCTACAACGTGAAGGCCCAGGTCGGCGGCAAAATGGCTCAGCTCGGCGGGCGGCTGATCGACAGCACCGCGAAGCAGATGGCCGACCAGTTCTTCAACCGCTTCGCTGCCCACCTCACCCCGGCACCCGAGCCGGAGCAGGAGCCCGCCATGGCCGAGCCCGCCGCCCAGAGCGCTGAGGTCCGCACCCCCGCCATGGCCGGGACGGATACCGAGTATCTGCGCGATGCTGGCGGCCCCGGCCCGCTCACCCAGCATGGCGCCGATGGGACGAGCGCCGCCGGCAAACCTGTCCACCGGCCGAACCCGCGCCCGGTCGATCCGGTGGCGGTGCAGCCGCTGCGCCTGCTCGGCTCGTTCCAGCCCTTCGGCCTGCCGCTGCAATTCTGGGGCGGCTGCGCGGTGATGCTGGTCATCCTGGTTCTGCTCTTCCTGTGAGCGACATTCCGGAGAACGTCGAGGCCACCCAGAAGCTGCTCGCCGCCGGCGGCTATGTCGCCGACCGGGCCCTGTCGACCACGGTGCATCTCGCGCTGCGCATGGGCCGGCCGCTTTTCCTCGAGGGCGAGCCCGGCACCGGCAAGACGGAGATCGCCAAGGTGCTGGCCGGCGGCCTGCCCCGCCGCCTGGTCCGCCTGCAATGCTATGACGGTCTCGACCTCGGCGCCGCCGCCTATGAGTGGAACCACGCCAAGCAGCTGATCTCCATCCGCCTCACCGAGGCCAGCGGCGAGACCACCGACCGGGAAAGCCTGGAGCGCGGCATCTACGACCGCCGCTTCCTCCAGGAGCGCCCACTGCTCCAGGCCCTCAGCCCCGAGGGCGGGCCGGCGGTGCTGCTGATCGACGAGCTGGACCGCGCCGACGAGCCCTTCGAGGCCTTCCTGCTGGAGCTGCTGGCCGATTTCCAGCTCTCCATCCCGGAATACGGCACGGTGAAGGCCGCCATCCCGCCCGTCGTCATCATCACCAGCAACCGCACGCGGGAGGTGCATGACGCCATCCGCCGCCGCTGCCTCTACCATTGGGTCGACTACCCCGATGCGGCACGCGAGCGGGCGATCCTGAAGATCCGCGCGCCGCATGTGCCGGAGGCGCTCTCGGCGCAGGTGGTGGCCTTCGTGCAGATGCTGCGCGGCGGCGAGTACTTCAAGCTGCCCGGCGTCGCGGAGACCATCGACTGGGCTTCGGCCCTCGCCGCGCTCGACGCGACGGAGCTGGAGCCGGGGGCGGTCGACGAGACGCTGGGCGTGCTGCTGAAGTACCAGGACGACATCGCCAAGCTCCGCGGCGCCGAGGCGGCGAAGCTGGTCGAGGGGTCGAAGGCAGCGTGACCGCGGCATGAGCGACATGCCGAGCCATCTCGGCCAGGCGATGCAGCTCGCCAGCGCCGGCATCGGCGCCGGCCGCGGTGCGCTCGCGGGCAACCTGCTCGCCTTCGGCCGCCTGCTGCGCCGCGCCGGCCTGCCGGTCGGCCCGGCCGAGCTGCTGGCCGCGACCGAAGCCCTGCAGCTGGTCGATATCGGCGACCGCCGCCAAGTGCATGCGGCGCTGCGCGGCGTCATGATCCATCGCCGCGACCAGTTCGATGTCTTCGACCAGGCCTTCCTGCTCTTCTGGCGCGACCCGGAGGCCGGACGCAACGCCGCCGCCATGGCGATGATCGACGGCTTCAAGGAGCGCGACAAGCCGCCCCCCGCGAGCCGCCGCCTCGCCGAGGCGATGACCCCGCCTCCCCAGTCTCCGACACCGCCCCAGCCGCCCGAGGACCGGCCGCCAGTCGAGGTGGCGATGACGGTGAGCGAGCGCGAGCGCCTGCAGTCGATGGATTTCGAGGCCATGTCGGCCGCCGACATCGCCGCCGCCAAGCAGGAGATCCGCCGCCTCGTCCTGCCGCTCGACGAGCGCCCGACCCGCCGCTTCCGCCCCGACGCCTCCGGCCCGGGCACCGACCTCCGCGCCACCCTGCGCGAGAGCCTGCGCATGGGCGGCGAGATCATGAGCCTCGAGCGCCGCCGCCGCGTCCACCGCCCGCCGCCCCTGGTCGCGCTCTGCGACATCTCCGGCAGCATGTCCCGCTACGCGCAGGTGCTGCTGCACTTCCTGCATGCGGTGACGAACGACCGGGACCGCGTCAGCTCCTTCCTCTTCGGCACGCGGCTGACCAATGTCACCCGCCAGCTGAAGAGCCGCGATGCCGAGGTCGCCTTCGAGCTGGTCTCCCACGTCGTCCCCGACTGGTCCGGCGGCACCCGCATCGGCGAGAGCATCGAGTTGTTCAACCGCCTCTGGTCCCGCCGCGTGCTCGGCCAGGGCGCGGTGGTGCTGCTGATCACCGACGGGCTCGACCGGGAGGGTGCCCGCGGCCTCGCCGAGGCGACCGACCGCCTCCGCCGTTCCTGCCGCCGGTTGATCTGGCTGAACCCCCTGTTGCGCTGGGAGGGGTTCCAGCCCAGATCACAGGGCATCCGGGCGATGCTGCCGCATGTCGACGAATTCCGCCCGGTCCACAACCTGCAAAGCCTGCGCGCCCTGGTGGCGACGCTGAGCGGGCCGCAGCCCGTGAGGAGACCGGTGGCATGAGCGATTCCGAAGACGTACTGGCGACCGCCGCAGTCTGGCGCGCGGCCGGCGAGGCCGTGGCCCTGGCGACGGTGGTGGAGACCTGGGGCAGCTCGCCCCGCCCGGCCGGCTCGCGCCTGGCCGTCAGCGCCTCCGGCCGGCTCGCCGGCAGCGTCTCCGGCGGCTGCATCGAGGGTGCCGTGGCGGATGCCGCGAAGCAGACCATGGCGAGCGGCACGCCCCAGCTGCTCGATTTCGGCATCTCCGACGAGCGCGCCTGGGAAGTCGGCCTCGCCTGCGGCGGCAAGCTGAAGGTCTTCGTGGAGAAGCTCTCGTGACTCCCGAGACCCTCGCCGCGCTGGAGGCGGCGAAGGCGGCCAAGCGCCCGGTCGCCCTGCTGACCCGCCTCTCGGACGGCACCCAGCATCTCTGGCCGGAGGCCGAGGTCCCAGCCCCTCTCGCCGAGGCCGCGGCGAAGGCGCTCGCCGATGATGCGGCCGCCAACCTCACCCTCGATGGCGAGGCCTGGTTCATTCACCCGCACAACCCGCCGCTGCGGCTGATCGTCGTCGGCGCGGTGCATATCGCCCAGGCCCTGGTGCCGATGGCCCAGGCCGCCGGCTATGCGGTGACGGTGGTCGATCCCCGCCGCGCCTGGGCGACGGCCGAGCGCTTCCCCGGCATCACGCTCGTCCATGAATGGACCGACGACGCCGTCGCCGCCCTCGCCCCCGATGCCCGCAGCGCCGTCGTGACGCTGACCCACGACCCCAAGCTCGACGACCCCGCGCTCGACGCCGCGCTGACCTCGGACTGCTTCTATATCGGCGCCCTCGGCAGCCGCCGCACCCACGCCAAGCGCGTCGCCCGCCTCACCGAGGCGGGCCACTCCGCCGAGGCCATCGCCCGCATCCACGCCCCGGTCGGCCTCAACATCGAGGCGGTGACGGCACCCGAGATCGCGCTGTCGATCCTCGCCGAGGTGGTGGCGACCCGGCGCGGCGCGGCGCTGGCCCGCCGGCCGGCGCTCGCCGCATGATCTTCGGCCCCACCCCGCTCGACGAGGCACGCGGCGCCGTCCTCGCCCATACTGTCCGCCTGCCCGGCCGGGTGCTGAAGAAGGGAACGGTGCTCGACCAGGGCGCCATCGCCGCCCTGCAGGGCGCGGGGCTCGGCAGCGTCATCGCCGCCCGGCTCGAGTCCGGCGAGGTGCCGGAGGACGAGGCCGCGGACCGCCTCGCCAATGCGCTGATGGGCCCGCTGCTTGCCCGCTCGCGCGCCTCCACCGGCCGGGTCAACATCCTGGCCGATGCCGCCGGGCTGCTGGTGGTCGACCCCACCACCATCAACCGCCTGAACGCGCTCGACGAGTCGCTCACCGTCGCCACCCTCGCCTCGCATATCCCCGTCTCGGCGAGGGAGATGCTGGCAACCATCAAGGTCATCCCCTTCGCCACCCCCGGCCCGGTGCTGGAAGTGGCCGAGCTGATTGCGCGCAGCGGCCCGCCCGCCCTCTCGCTGCATCCCTTCCGCCCGCTGAAGGTCGGCCTCGTGCTGACCGAGCTGCCCGGGGTGAAGGAGAGCGTGATGGAAGGCGCCATCGAGGCGACGCGGGACCGGGTGGAGGCGCTCTGCGGCAGCCTCCTTCCCCCCGAGCGAACCCGGCACGAGACGCAACCGATCTCCGATGCGCTGAACCGCCTGCGCCGCGCCGGGGCCGAGCTGCTGCTGATCGCCGGCGCCTCCGCCGTGGTGGACAGGCGCGACGTCGGCCCGGCCGGCATCGTCCGCTCCGGCGGTGCGATCGATCATTTCGGCATGCCGGTCGATCCCGGCAACCTGATCTGCCTCGGCCGTATCGACGCGATCCCGGCCCTCGTCCTTCCCGGCTGCGCCAAGTCGCCGAAGCTGAACGGCATCGACTGGATCCTCCAGCGCCTCTTCGCCGGCCTGCCGGTGACGCCGCGCGATGTCATGGGCATGGGTGTCGGCGGCCTGCTGAAGGAGATGGAGGCCCGCCCCCTGCCTCGCGACCACGCCCCGCAGCCCGCCGGTCCCGCCCCGCGCCGCGGCCGCAAGCTGGCGGCCCTGGTGCTGGCCGCCGGGCGCAGCCGCCGCATGGCGCCGCTCAACAAGCTGCTGGTGCAGGACGACCAGGGCGTCCCCATGGTCGCCCGCGTGGTGGACAACGCGCTCGCCTCCCGCGCACGCCCCGTGGTGGTGGTCACCGGCTACGAGCATGAGCGGGTGGAGGCGGCGCTCGTCGGCCGCCCCGTCCTATTCGCCCATGCCGAGGATTATGCCGAGGGCCTCTCTGCCAGCCTCAAGGCCGGTCTCGGCGCGCTGCCGAAGGATATCGAGGGCGTCGTCATCTGCCTCGGCGACATGCCGCTCGTCGCCGGGCCGATGATCGACCGGCTGCTGGCGGCCTTCGACCCGGAGGAGGGCCGGTCCATCGTCATGCCGACCTTCCGCGGCAAGCAGGGCAACCCGATGCTCTGGGCGATGGAGTTCCTGCCGGAGATGATGACCATCACCGGCGACGTCGGCGCCCGCCATCTCGCCGGGAAGCACGCCGACCGGGTTGCCGAGGTCGAGATGGCCGATGACGCGGTGCTGCGCGACTTCGATACCACCGACGCGCTGCGGAAGGCGCCGGGCTTCGCGAAGGTCAGGTAGAGGCCGCGCGAACCCACTCCGCCCAGGCGAGGGCCTCCCGGTCCTTGCCGAAGCCGGCGACGATCTGTGCCCCGAGCGGCAGCCCCTTCGGCCCGGCGCCGACCGGCACCGTCACGCATGGGACATGCAGCAGGGTCCAGAGCGAGTTGAAGGCCGGGTCGCCGGTCCAGCCGAGCCCCTCCGGCGCCTCGCCCGGGGCGCTCGGCGTCAGTATCGCGTCGTACCCGGCGACGACATCGGCGAAGGCCGCCCGCGCCGCGGCGAAGGCGGCTCGCCCCGCCGCCAGCGCCGCCCGCCCCTGGCCGAGGCCCCATTCCATCCGCTCCCGCAACCCTTCGGAGAGCTGCGCCGCCGCATGGTCCATCTCCCAGGCCAGCGCCTCGGCCGACTCCCCGTTCATGACCAGCGCATGCGCCTCGAGCCCGGCAACGACGGTCGCAGGCAGCTCCACCGCCTCCACCCTGGCCCCGGACCTCGCCGCCGCGGCGGCTACCCGCTCGATCGCCTCCCGCGTCTCCGCCGCCGCCTGGTCCGCCGTCGGCCCCCAGCAGAGGCCGAGCCGCGGCGCCTGCCCGGGCCGGCTCTCCGGCGCGCCGTAATCCCCGCCCGTCAGCCCGACCATGGCCAGCGCCGCGTCGCCCACGCTGCCGGCGATGACGCCGATCGTGTCGAGGGACTCCGCCATCACCTTCATCCCAGCCCGATGAAGGGTGCCGAAGGAGGGCTTGAACCCGATCGCCCCGCAATAGGCCGCCGGCCGGATGATGCTGCCCGCCGTCTGCGTGCCGAAGCCGGCATGGAAGAACCTGGCCCCCGCCCCCGCCGCCGACCCGGAGGAGGAGCCGCCCGGCGTATGCGCCGGATTATGCGGATTGGCCGTCGCCCCCGGATGCCGGGTGGCGAATTCCGTGGTGACCGTCTTGCCGAGGATCACCGCCCCCGCCCGCCGCGCCAGGGCGACGCAGGCCGCATCGGCTTTCGGCCGGTGCCCGGCCCAGACGGCCGAGCCGTATTGCGAGGGCTGGTCCGCCGTATCCAGCACGTCCTTCACCCCGAAGGCGAGGCCCGCGAGCGGCCCGGCCCGCCCCGCCTTCAGCGCCCTGTCGACCGCCGCCGCCTGGCGCAGCGCCAGGGCGGGGTCGAGATGGATGAAGGCGCGGACCTCCGGCTCCCGCGCCTCGATCCGGGCGAGCAGCGCCTCGGTCAGCCCGGTGGCGGAGAGGCGGCCGTCGCGGATGCGCCGGGCGGCCTCGGTGGCGGAGAGGGTCGCGGGATCGGTCATGGCCCGAGCTTAGGACAAAGGCCGGGCGGCGCGACAGCGTCCGCGGAGGCAATCGGCCGGCAAAAGCATCGCCCTCCGCAACGCTGCTGGCGCCGGCCCCGCCGTGCCCCCAGATTGCCGGCAATGCCCTCCTCCATCCGCGTGGCCGAGGCGCCGAATGGTGCGCTCACCTACGCCGTCCCCCTGCCGCCCGAGCGCCTGCCCCCCGTCGCCCCGCGCCAGCTCCTGGCTGCCTGGGAGCTGGCGCGCGAGGCCGCCGGCCGCCAGGAATGGGGCAAGCCCCGCCGCCTGCTCTTTCCCCGCGTCGAGGGGGAGCCGATGGAGCTCGCCATCGCCGACCGCGACGCCGCCGCCTGGGCCGAGGCCATCGACTCGGCGGTCGGCCTCGACACGATCGGCGGCCTCAGCCTCTGCCTCCGCCTGCTCGCCCTGGTCGAGATCCTCGGCCGGGCCCCCTGGCTGGCCGCGCTCTTCGCCGTCAGCCGCCAGGGAATCGACCTGCATCCCGCCCTGCTCTCGGCGGCGGCCGCCATGCCGCTGGACGCCGGGGCGCGGTTCGACGAAACCGGTCTCCGTCGGCTATTGTCCCGGCCGCTGCCCCAGGGCTCTCCCCCGGGCGGCGCTTCGAGCCTGGGCCGCATCGCATAACGGATGACCTGATGACACGCCTCCTCCCGATCGGCCTGCTCGCCCTGCTCGCCGCCTGCGCCGGCAGGCCGGACCCGGCCGTGGTGCCGCTGACGGGCAATGCCGCGCCCTCCCGCGCCGCCATCGCCCCCGGGCCTGGCGCCGTCCCCACCGTGCCGCCGCCGAGCGCCGCGCTCCGCGACCAGGCCGCGCTCGCCGCCGCCTGCCGGGCCGATGCCGACCGTATCGTCACCTTCCGCGACCGTGGCCAGCTGATGCGCGAGGATGAGCGCGACGCCCGCATCGGCACCGACTCCAGCATCTATGCCCGCCGCGGCGAGACCGATCGGCTGGGGCGCATCTTCGAGCGCGACCGCCTCGCCTCCGACTGCGTGCAGGAGAACACCCGGACCCCGCCGCAGCGCTGATGGCCATCCGCGGCTCGGGGCGAGCTTCGGTCCGGCGGCTCCACCGGACCGGCGGCATCGGAACGCCCGAACCGGAGGACAGATCGGCGTCCGCGGGCCGGTGCGCAGGACGACCGCCATAGGCGCCTTCGGCGCGCTGGGCCGCGCCCTCTCGCACCGCGACGCGCGGCTCTTCTTCGGCGCATCGCTCACCTCCTGGACCGGGCTCTGGATCCATCAGATCGCCGTCGCCTGGCTGGCCTGGGAGCTGACGAAGAGCGCCTTCTGGGTCGGCATGGTCGCCTTCTGTGACCTTGCGCCGGCCGTCATCTTCAGCCCGATCGCCGGCGCCGTCGCCGACCGGATGGACCGGGTGAAGCTCACCATGGCTGCGCAGGCGACCATCGCCCTCGAAGCTGCCGCGGTCGGCACGCTGCTCGCCACCGGCCATCTCGGCATCGGCCTGCTGCTGGCGCTGGAGGTGCTGAAGGGCACCGCCTCCTCATTCGCCCAGCCGGCGCGGCAGAGCCTGATGCCCGGCCTCGTCCCGCGCGCGGACCTGCCAGCCGCCGTCGCCTGCAATTCGCTCTGCTTCAACGTCGCCCGCTTCATCGGTCCCGCCATCGCCGGGCCGCTGATCGCCACCTCCGGCGTCGTGCCCGCCGTCTTCCTCAACAGCATCGCCTATCTCGCGGCGACGCTGACCATGCCCAGGCTCCGCGTCGCGGCCGCGCAGCGCCGAGGCCATGTGCCGGAAGGCAGCATCCTCGCCGAGACCGTCGCCGGCTTCCGCTATGCCGGGAGGCATCCGGGCATCGGCCCGCTGCTCGGCTTCGCCGCCGTGGCTGCGGTGCTGATGCGCGGCGTGCAGGAAATCCTGCCACCCTTCGTCGAGCGGCTCTTCGAGCGGGGTGCAGAGGGGCTGGCCATGCTGACGGCCTGCATCGGCATCGGCGCGCTCTTCTCCGGCCTCTGGGTCGCCGGCCGCGGCAAGCTGGAGGGGGCGGTGACGCTCGCCGTCCTGGCCGCCGCCTGCCAGGCGGTGTTCACCATCGGCTTCGCGGCGACGGGCGTCTTCCCCTTTGCCCTGCTCTGCGCCGCGCTGATGGGCGCCAGCGCCTCGGTGCATGGCATCCTGGTCCAGACGCTGGTGCAGAACGCCGCGGACCCGGCGATGCGTGGCCGGGTGCTGAGCCTCTGGGGCATGATCGTCCGCGCCTGCCCGGCGAGCGGGGCGCTGGCGCTCGGCGTGGCGGGTGAGTTCCTCGGCCTCCGCTGGCCGACCATCGGCGCCATGCTGGCCGCGCTGCTCGTGGTGGGCTGGGGCTGGCGGCGGAAGCCTGCGATGGTGGCGGCGCTCGAGACGAGAAGCTGACCGGAGGAAACAAGACCATGGACGACCTGCCGCTCCCCGCCGGCATAAGCGCGCGCTTCCTCGACGGCATCAACGGATTGCGGATGCATGTGCTCGAGGCCGGCGACCCGGAGGCGCCCTGCCTGCTGCTGCTGCACGGTTTCCCGGAACTCGCCTTCTCCTGGCGCAAGGCAATGCTGCCGCTGGCCGAGGCCGGCTACCACGTCGTCGCCCCGGACCAGCGCGGCTATGGCCGCACCACCGGCTGGAGCGCCGATTATGACGGGGACCTCACCCCCTTCCGCCCCTTCAACCTGGTGCGGGATGCGATGGGGCTGCTCGCTGCCCTCGGCCATGACGGCGTCGAGGCGGTGATCGGCCATGATTTCGGCTCGCCCATCGCCGCCTGGTGCGCGGTCCTGCGCCCCGACCTGTTTCGCCGCGTCGTGCTGATGAGCGCGCCCTTCGTCGGCCCTCCCGCCCTGCCGCAGGGCAGCGCAGCTCGCAGCGCGGCGCCTGACATCCACGCCGCCCTGGCCGCTCTGCCGCGTCCGCGCAAGCACTATCAGTGGTATTACTCCACCCGCGAGGCCAATGCGGAGATGCAGCACGCTCCGCAGGGCCTGCACGCCTTCCTCCGCGCCTATTACCATGCGAAGAGCGCCGACTGGCCGGAGAACCGCCCCTTCCCCCTCGCCGGCTGGACTGCGGAGGAGCTGGCGAAGCTCCCCGGCTACTACGTCATGGACTTGGCGAAGGGCATGGCCGAGCAGGTCGCCCCCGACATGCCGGACGCCGCCGCCATCGCCGCCAACCGCTGGCTGCCCGAGGCGGAGCTTGCCGTCTATGCCGCGGAGTATGCCCGCACCGGCTTCCAGGGCGGGCTGCAATGGTACCGCTGCAACACCAGCCGCCGCTTCGAGGCGGAGCACCAGCTGATGGCCGGCCGCCGCATCGTCCAGCCCTCGCTCTTCATCGCCGGCGCCAGCGACTGGGGCATCCGCCAGGTGCCCGGTGCGCTGGAGCGCATGCAGCGCGAGGCCTGCTCCGACATGCGCGGCTGCCACCTGATCGAGGGCGCCGGCCATTGGGTGCAGCAGGAGCAGCCGGAGCGGACGGTCGCGCATCTGCTCGACTTCCTGCGCTCTTCCTGAGCGGCAGCGGCACCGATAGTCTCCCGGCCGGAATGCAGGACACCCTATCATGTTGAACACCGCGATCGTCGGCATGGGCCGCTGGGGCCGCACCCTGGTGGAGAGCGTGCAGCGGAGGAACGGCGCGGGCCTCCGCTTCGTCGCCGGCACCACCGGCACCCTATCCAAGGCCGATGCCTGGGCCGCCGAGCAGGGCATCCGGCTGCATCCCGACTATGCCGCTGTGCTTGCCGACCCCGAGGTGCAGGCGGTGGCGCTGGCCACGCCGCACAAGCAGCATGCCGAGCAGGTCATGGCCGCGGCGGCCGCCGGCAAGCATGTCTTCGTCGAGAAGCCCTTCACCCTGAGCCGCGCTTCCGCCGAGGCCTGCGTCGCCGCCTGCCGCGGGGCGGGCGTGGTGCTGGCGCTCGGCCACAACCGCCGCTTCCTGCCGGCCACGCTCGAGATGAAGCGCATGCTGGCCGAGGGCGCGCTCGGCACCGTGCTGCATGCCGAGGGGCATATCAGCGGCCCCGGCGCCTTCGGCTGGAAGCCCGGCATGTGGCGCGCCGACCGCGAGGAGAGCCCGCTCGGCGGTATGGGCGCCATGGGCATCCACATGATCGACATGCTGGTGAACCTGATGGGCCCCTTCGCCGAGGTCACCGTGCAGTCCTTCCCGCGCGTCTCGCCGCATATCGACGACACCACCGCGATGCTCGCCCGCTTCGCCTCCGGCGCCACCTGCAACTTCGCCACGCTCTCGCTGACCGCCCGCTACTGGCGCGTCGCCCTGTTCGGCACCAAGGGCCATCTGGAGATGCAGGGGCAGGACCGGCTGGTCTTCACCCCGGTGGAGGGAGCGGGCTGGGCGCGGGACTTCGACAAGACCGACATCGAGGCGGCGGAACTCGAGGCGTTCGCCGCCGCCGTGGCCGGCGGCCCTGCTTATCCGCTGCCGCTGGAGGAGGCGATCCATGGGGTCGCCGTCTTCGAGACCATGATCGGCGCCGCCGCCTCCGGCAGCAGCTATGCGGTTGCCTGACCGGCCACGCTTGTCGCTGCTGTAGCAGCGCCCTAGAACGGCCCTTCCTTGAAGGAGGGGCAGCCGATGTCGAAGATCACCCGCCAGGGCAGCAACGCAATTCTCTCGGGTTCCGTCGAGTACCACAATTTCGTTTACCTGGCCGGCATGACCGCCGACGACCTTTCCCAGGATGTCACCGGGCAGACGAAGCAGGTCCTCGCCAAGATCACCGCGGCGCTGGAGGCGAATGGCACCGACACCACCCGCCTGCTGAGCGCCCAGATCTGGCTGAAGGACATCCGCGACCGCGACGCCATGAACAAGGTCTGGGTCGAGTGGCTCGGCGATGCCGGCCGTCCGGCTCGCGCTTGCGTCGAGGCCAACATGGCCGACCCTCGCCATCTGGTTGAGATCATGATCACCGCCTGCCGCTGAGGGGGCGGGACTCGCGCAAGGGCGGCGCCTTTCGGGGCGCCGCCCTTTTCGCGACTGTGGCATGTATACCAACACACTGTGGCAAGCCTCATTTCTGAGACCATCCCTAGGACGATCCTCCGTTCACGGACCGGTAATCCGCCCCTCTTCCAAGAAATCAACGTGCGTTTCGAGATGTTTCGCCGCTCTCGGTTGCGCGAGACAAATGCGACCCGGATAAAACCATTTGTGTCGTGAGGTTACGACCTCGCGAGGGGAAGCGATCCACGCGTATAGGGGTATGGGGATGCGGATGCATCGGACGGCGATGGCGTGGTGCATGGTGATCGGTGCGGTAGCGGCGTCAGGGGACGCCATGGCCGAGCGACGGGACCAGGCCCAGCCGCGCCCCGGCCGGGATGCGGCACGGCAGGTCGCCACGGCGTCGCCCTCCGCTCAGGCAATGCCGAACCGCACCGCGCCCCGCCAGCGCACCAACCGCCGCAACCATGCGCGCCTCGCGGCCGCCTCGGCCACCGGCGGCATCTCCTGCGTCCCCTATGCCCGCGCCGTCACCGGCATGCAGATCACCGGCAATGGCGACGATTGGTGGGGCAATGCCGCCGGTCTCTATGACCGCGGGCAGCGGCCGGAGCCACACTCGGTCATGGCCTTCCGCGCAACGGGTGGCATGACGCGCGGCCATGTCGCCGTGGTGCGCCAGGTGGTCGGCCCGCGCGAGGTCCGCATCGACCATGCCAATTGGGCCGGCCCCGGCATCCGCCGCGGCACGGTCATGCAGGATGTCAGCGTGATCGACGTCTCGGACGCCAATGACTGGTCCGAAGTGCGCGTCCAGGTCGGGCATGACGACAATGCCTTCGGCCGCGTCTATCCAACCTACGGCTTCATCTACAACCGCCCGGATGATGGCGTGAACACCGGCACGGCCTATGCCGGCATGCAGCTCCATCGCAGCACCCGCTACGAGCAGGTGGCGGAGACGCCGGAGGGCGGCGCCCGCGGCTACAGCCTGCAGGGCCTCGCCCCGCTCCGCAGCGCCCAGGCTCGCGCCTCCCGCTAGGGATTTCGTACGAAACCGCCGGGCGGCCGCGCTGCGGCCCCGGTTCCGGTCGGCGCCATTCGGGCACGATCGCGTCTTGCGCCGGCCCGCCGGCATGGCACTGTCGACGGGATGATGTCCTTCCGCCCGGCCAGCTGATGGTCCTCGAGATCCGGGACCTCGCCATTACCTTCCGTACCGATCGGGGCCCGCTGCGCGCCGTTGATCGCGTGTCCCTCGCGGTCGAGGCCGGGCGGACGCTCGCGGTCGTCGGCGGAAGCGGCTGCGGCAAGTCGGTCACGGCGCTGGCCGCCATGGGGCTGCTGCCCGGCAATGCCCGGCTCTCCGGCTCCATCCGCCTGCGCGGGCGGGAGATGGCGACGCTGGACCAGGCCGAATGGCGCCGCCGCCGCGGCCGGGAGATCGCCATGATTTTCCAGGAGCCGATGACCAGCCTCAACCCCGCCTTCACCGCCGGCGAGCAGGTGGCCGAGGTGCTGCGGCTGCATGAGCGCCTCGGCGAGCGCGCCGCCTTCGACCGCGCCGTCGCCCTGCTGGATCGCGTGCGCATCCCCGATGCGGCGCGGCGGGCGCGGCAGTATCCGCACCAGCTCTCGGGCGGCATGCGGCAGCGGGTGATGATCGCCATGGCGCTCGCCTGCCGCCCGCGCCTGCTGATCGCCGACGAGCCGACCACGGCGCTCGACGTGACGGTGCAGGCGCAGATCCTCGCCCTGCTCGACGAGCTTAAGCGCGAGACCGGCACGGCGGTCGTGCTCATCACTCACGACCTCGGCGTCGTCGCCGACCATGCTGACGAGGTTGTCGTCATGTATGCCGGCCGGGTCGCGGAGCGGGCGCCGGCCGCGCGGCTCTTCGCCCGGCCGGAGCATCCCTACACGGTCGGCCTGCTCGGCGCCGCGCCGCGCATCGAGGATGCGCGCGCGCGGCTCGCCAGCATCGAGGGCACCGTGCCCGACCTGCTGCACCCGCCGGAGGGCTGCCGCTTCGCCCCGCGCTGCCCCTTCCGCGGCGGCGACTGCGCCCGCCAGCCGCCGCTGGCCGAGCTGGAGCCGGGCCATGCGGCGGCGTGCTGGCGCGCGCCGCTCGACCGGGTGCTCGCCGCATGAGCGAGCCGCTGCTCGAGCTCAGCGGACTCCGCAAGCATTTCCCCGTGCGCGACGCGCTCGGCCGGTCGCGCGGGGCGGTGCGGGCGGTGGATGGCGTCTCGCTCGCGGTCGATCGCGGGACGGTTCTGGCGATCGTCGGAGAGAGCGGCTGCGGCAAGTCGACGCTCGGGCGCCTCGCGCTGCGGCTCATCGAGCCGGATGCGGGGACGGTTCGCTTCGGGGGAGAGGATCTCGGCCGCCTCTCCGCCGCCGCGCTGCGCGCCCGGAGGCGCGACATGCAGCTCATCTTCCAGGACCCCTTCGCCAGCCTCGACCCGCGCATGACGGTGGGCGCCGCCATCGCCGAGCCGCTCCGCCTCCACCGTATCGTGCCGCGCGCCGGCGAGGCGGCGCGCGTCGCCGAGTTGCTGGAGCGTGTGGGCCTCCGTCCCGAGAGCGCGCGGCGCTGGCCGCACGAGTTCAGCGGCGGGCAGCGCCAGCGCATCGCCATCGCGCGCGCGCTTGCCAGCAGCCCGCGCCTGGTCATCGGCGACGAGCCGGTGAGCGCGCTCGACGTCTCGGTGCAGGCGCAGGTGGTGAACCTGCTCGCCGGGCTCATCCGCGACCTCGGCCTCACCTTCGTGCTCATCAGCCACGACCTCGGCGTGGTGCGGCACATCGCCGACCGGGTGGCGGTGATGTATCTCGGCAGCCTGGTCGAGGAAGGGCCAGCCGACTCCATCTTCGCCGCTCCGCGCCATCCCTATACGCGGGCGCTGCTCGCCGCCGTGCCGGGGCGCGGCCTCCGCGCGCCGCCGATCGAGGGCGACGTGCCGAGCCCGATCGCGCCGCCCCCCGGCTGCCGCTTCCACACCCGCTGCCCGCATGCCGAGGCGGTCTGCCGCGAGCAGGCGCCGGCGCTCGCGGGCGAGGCGCATCGCGCCGCCTGCCACCTGCAGGAGCGGCTGCCGCCGGCGCCCGCCCTGCAGGCCAACGAGCCGGGCGGCGAGAGGCTGCGCCGCCTGCAATCCTTCTTCCAGCCTGCCGGGAGCGATGCATGATCCGACGAACCCTCCTCGCCGCCCTTGCCTCGGTCGCCCTCGCCGGCGCCGCGCAGGCGCAGAGCCTGCGGATCGGCCTGCGCGAGGATCCGGACATCCTCGACCCGACGCTGGCGCGCACCTTCGTCGGCCGCATCGTCTTCGCCACTCTTTGCGACAAGCTCTTCGACATCAACGAGAAGCTGGAGATCGTCCCGCAGCTCGCCACCGGCTATGCCTGGGAGGACCCGAAGACGCTGCGCATCACCCTGCGCGAGGGGGTACGCTTCCATGACGGCGAGGCAATGGATGCCGAGGCTGTGCGCTACTCGCTCAACCGCCACATCACGATGCAGGGCAGCTTCCGCCGCAGCGAGATCGGCGCCATGGAAGCGGTCGAGGTGGTCGACCCGAAGACCATCCGCATCCGGTTGAAGGCGCCCTCCTCGCCCTTCCTCTCCCAGCTCACCGACCGTGCCGGGATGGTGGTCAGCCCGAAGGCGGCGGAGGCCACGGGGCGCACTTTCGGCAATGCGCCGGTCTGCGCCGGGCCCTATCGCCTGGTCGAGCGGGTGGCGCAGGACCGCATCGTGGTCGAGCGCTTCGACGGCTATTGGGATGCGGCGCGCATCCACATCCCGCGCATCACCTTCCTGCCGATCCCGGACAGCACGGTGCGCCTCGCCAACCTTCAGTCGGGCGCGCTCGAGATGGTGCAGACCATCGAGCCGGACGACATGAAGGCGGTGCAGGGCAACCGGCGCCTCCGGGTCGTCGCCTATGACGAGCTCGGCTACCAGAGCATCACCTTCAACATCGGCAACGGGCCGCGGGCCAATACCGCCTTCTCCCGCGACCCGCGAGTGCGCGCCGCATTCGAGCTCGCCATCGACCGCGACGCGGTGAACCAGGTGGTCTTCGAGGGCGCCTTCACGCCGACGGCGCAGCCCGTCCCGCCCGCGAACCCGTATCATGCCCCCGGCTTCCGCCCGGAAGGGAGGGACGTGGCACGCGCCCGGGCGCTGCTGCGCGAGGCGGGCGTCGCCACGCCCGTGCCGGTCGAGATGACGGTGCCGAACAACCCCGATCTCCGCCAGGTGGGCGAGGTGATCCAGGCCATGGTGCAGGAGGCCGGCTTCGCGCTGAAGCTGAACACCATGGAATTCGCCAGCAGCCTGCAGGCGGCCAATCGCGGCGAGTTCGAGACCTATCTCGTCGCCTGGTCGGGCCGCGTCGACCCGGACGGAAATACCTGGACCTTCATGCACAGCCAGGGCGGGCAGAATGACGGGAAGTATGCCAACCCCGAGGTCGACCGGCTGCTCGACGAGGCCCGCGTCGAGACGGATGTGGCGGCGCGGCGGGCGCTCTACGGCCGCATCTTCGAGATCGCGCTGCGGCAGGACCGCAGCCGCGTCTTCCTCTGGCACCGCAAGAACATCGTCGCCCATACCGCGCGGCTCAGCGGCTTCGTCCCCGTCGCCGACGGGCTGATCCGGCCGCAGGGGCTGAGGCTCAACTAGCATGCTGGGCTGGCTCCTGCGGCGCATCGGGCAGATCGTGCCGACGCTGCTCATCCTCTCGGTGCTGATCTTCGGGCTGCAGCAGCTCATGCCGGGCGACCCGGCGCTGATCCTCGCCGGCGAGGAGCGCGGCGACCCGCAGGTGCTGGCGCAGATCAGGGCCGAGCTCCGCCTCGACCGGCCGCTGCCGGAGCAGTACCTGCACTGGGTCGGCCGCGCGGTGCAGGGCGATTTCGGCTTCTCCTGGCGCATCCGCGAGCCGGTGGCGGCGCTCATCCTCGAGAAGCTGCCGGTGACCTTCCAGCTCGCGGTCATGGCCTTCGTCATCGCGCTGCTCATCGGCATCCCGGCCGGCGTCGTCTCGGCCGTCCGGCGGGACCGGCCGACGGACTGGCTGGTCAACGGCGTCGCGCTCTTCGGCATCTCAATGCCGAATTTCTGGCTTGGCATCATGATGATCCTGCTCTTCTCGGTGCAGCTCGGCTGGCTGCCGCCCTCCGGCTACGTGCCGCTCAGCGAGGACCCGGTGCAGAGCCTGGCGACGACCATCATGCCGGCCTTCGTGCTCGGCTCCGGCATTGCCGGGGTGCTGATGCGGCACACGCGGGCGGCGATGCTGGGGGCGCTGGCCCAGGACTATGTGCGGACGGCCCGCGCCAAGGGCCTCGCCGAGCGGGCCGTGGTGGGTCGGCATGCGCTGCGCAACGCGCTGATCCCGGTGGTGACGCTCGGGACGATCGAGTTCGGGCGGCTGCTGGCGGGCGCGGTGCTGACCGAGCAGATCTTCACCATCCCCGGCTTCGGCAAGCTGATCGTCGACGCGGTGTTCAACCGGGACTACCCCGTGGTGCAGGGCGTCGTCATGGCGACCGCGCTGATCTTCGTCGGGCTCTCGCTCGTCGCCGATCTCCTGTACATGGCGGTCAACCCGCGGCTGCGGGCCGGATGAGCGCCGTGTCCGACGACCGGAGCGGCAGCGGAGGGCTGAAACGGCCGCGCAGCCATTCCGACAGCCCGGGGCGGCGGGCGCTCCGGCGGTTCCTCAGGCATCGGCTCGCCGTGTTCGGGCTGGTTGTCGTCGTGCTTTTCCTGCTCGCGGCGCTGCTGGCGCCCTGGCTCTCGCCGGCGGACCCGTTGCAGACCTCCTGGACGGCGATCCGCAAGCCGCCCTCGGCGGCGCACTGGTTCGGCACCGACGAGAACGGGCGGGACGTGCTGTCGCGGGTGCTGCACGGCGCGCGGGCCTCGATGGCGGCGGGGGTGCTCTCGGTCACCGTTGCGCTGCTGATCGGCGTGCCGGTCGGCGTCCTGGCGGGGCTTGCGGGCGGCTGGGTCGATGCCGTCATCGCCCGCGTCGCGGATGCGATGCTGTCAGTGCCCTTCCTCATCCTTGCCATCGCGCTCGCCGCCTTCCTCGGGCCGGCGCTCGAGAATGCGATGCTGGCGATCGCCATCACCGCCTCGCCGATCTTCGTCCGCCTCGCGCGGGGGATGGCGCTGGAGGCGCGGGCGACGGATTGGCTGGAGGCCGCGCGGGCGCTCGGCAACCCGCCCTGGCGGCTCGGCCTCGTGCATGTCCTGCCGAACATCGTCCCGCCGCTGCTGGTGCAGGCGACGCTCTCCATCGCGGAGGCGATCATCGCGGAGGCCTCGCTGAGCTTTCTCGGCCTCGGGCAGCAGCCGCCAGCGCCCTCCTGGGGCAGCATGCTGAACAGCGCGCAGCGCTTCCTGACCCAGGCGCCGTGGCTGGCGGTGTTCCCCGGGCTGGCGATCTTCCTCGTGGTGCTGGCCTTCAACCTGGTCGGGGACGGGCTCCGGGATGCGCTTGACCCCAGGGGGGAGCGGCGCTGAGGCGCCACGAGACTTGAAGGCTGGCGGGCGGGGCCGCGGTTCGCCCTCGGGTGTCCGGCGAGGCTTGAGGAGGGGGTTGTCCCCTCGCCGAAAGGCACGGCGATGGCGCCGAGTATAGGACCATCATCCGCTGCACCTGCCGCCGCACGCCCTCCCTACCCCATCGCATAGACCGCCCGCTCGAAGGCGGCGAAGAGCTCGAGGATCTTCGCGTCGGCGAAGGGCAGCGTCTGGGTCAGCAGCACGCCGCAGCGGTCATGCGTCGGGTCGATCCAGTAGTAGGTGTTGCCGAGGCCAGCCCAGGCCATGCTGCCGGGTGCGCGGCCGCCCTGCGGATGCGCCTCCTCGTTCAGCATGAAGGCGAGGCTCCAGCGCTTGCGCTGGCCGGGGAAGAATTCCGCATGGTTCGAGGCGCCGGGCTGGGCTGTGGCGAGGGGGCCGACCAGGAGGTCGCCCATCTGGTTGCGGCCGAGCTCCTCCACCGTGGCGGGGGCGAGGATGCGCGCCCCGTCCAGCGCGCCGCCATTCAGCACCATGCGGCAGAAGCGGAGATAGTCGGGCGCGGTGCCGTAGAGGCCGCCGCCGCCCATGTCGAACTCCTGCTCCTCCGGGATCGGGAAGGGGATGGGGGAGAGGCTGCCATCGGCGCCGCGGGCGTGCATCGCCGAGAGGCGGGTACGCTGGGCGGGGCCAGGGAGGAAGCCCGTATCGCGCATGCCGAGGGGGCCGGTGATGCGCTCCTCGATCACCTCGCCGAGGCGGCGGCCGGTGACGGCCTCGACGGCGAGGCCGGCCCAGTCGATGCCGATGCCGTAGTGCCAGGCGGCGCCCGGGTCGGCGACCAGCGGCGTGGTCAGCGCGAGGCGCTTGCGGGAGGCGACGCCGGGGATGCCCTTCAGCTGCATGTAGCGGACGAGGTCGGGGTTCCAGATGTCGTAGCCGAAGCCGCTGGTATGGGTGAGGAGCTGGCGAAGGGTGATCGCGCCGCGGGCGGGGCGGAGCATGGGCTCGCCGGCCGGGGAGAAGCCCTCGAGCACCTGGGGCTCGGCGAGGTCGGGGAGTACCTCGGCGATCGGGCCGTCGAGGGTGAGGCGGCCGGCCTCGACCTGCTGCAGGGCGGCGACGCTGGTGATGGCCTTGGTCATGCTGGCGATCCAGCCGAGCGTGTCGGGCGTCATCGGCTCGCCAGCGGCGGCGGAGCGGCGGCCGGCGGCGCCCTCGAAGAGCGTGCCGGCGGCATTGCCGGCGGTGGCGACGACGCCGGCGGCGGTGCCGTTAGCGACGGCTTCGTTCAGCACCCTGGCGATCTCGTTCATAGCCGTTCTCCTCGCTTTCCCGGGAGGCTAGAGCCGTTTCGCGCCGCGGCCAAACTCACGGTGTCCAGAGGCCCTTCGGCCTCTGGCGGGGGAGCTTGAGGGCGCAGCGCCCCCTCAATCCTGGCGCTTCTTGTGGGCGATGAGGGCCATGAGCCGCCGGTCACGCCAGGCGCTGCGGGCCTCGATCCCATCGAGCGGCAGGGCGGCGCGGCGGGCCCCGGCAACGCGCGAGACGGTTTCCTCGTCGTAGAGGAAGGGTGTCTGCTCCTCGGTAATGGCGCCCATCAGCGGGCCGAAGCGCCCGGCATAGTCGGCGACGCCACCCGGGGCATTGAGGTCGATGGTCTCGAAAGGGCCCATGAAGGACCAGCGGAGGCCAAGCCCGTCCTTCACGCAGGCATCGACATCCTCGGCCGACATGACGCCGTCGCGGACCATGCGGAAGGCCTCGGCGACCAGGGCGGCCTGGAGGCGGTTGAGGACGAAGCCCCGCGTCTCCTTGTAGGCGGTTACCGGCACCTGGCCGACCCGCTCCATCAGCGCGCGGGTGCGGGCGATGGTGGCGGGCGCCGTCCAGGGGGCACCGACCAGCTCGACGAGCGGGATAAGGTAGGGTGGGTTCACCGGATGGGCGACGAGGCAGCGCGCGCGGCCGGGAAGGTCCGCGGTGAACTCGCTGGCCGGGATGCCGCTGGTGGAGGAGGCGAGGATCACCTCCGGGCCGCAGAGCCGGTCCAGCTCGGCGAAGATCTCCTGCTTGGGGGCCAGGCGCTCCGGCCCGTTCTCCTGCACATGGACGGCGCCGGCGAGGCAGTCGGCCAGCGTCGCCGCGGCGGTGATGCGGGCGGCAATGGTAGCGGGCGGTTCGGCGACGAGCCCGGCGGCGTGGAGGTCGGCGAGGCTCTCGGCGACCAGCGCCAGCGCCCGGTCGGCGACGCCCGGCAGCTTGTCCCAGAGCCGGACGGGATGGCCGGCGCGCGCGAAGACGATGGCCCATGCCCGGCCGATCAGCCCGGCGCCCACCACTGCGATCTGGTCCATCAAAATCCTCCTTCCGTGATCGTCCGCCCCGCGAGACGGCTTGATACGAGCCGACGCGAGGGCGATCTAACGACCCGCCATGGCCGAACGCAACGCGACCTCCCTCCCCGCCCCGCTCCCGGCATCCCCGCCGCTCACCACGCCGCTGGTCTGGGCCTGGGGCGGAGTGCTGCTGACCGCCACGACCTGGCTGGTCGGCATCATCGCCCTGTTCCGCAGCATCGGCGGGTTCTTCGACTGATGATGGAGCGGGCCCTCGGCGCCTGGATCGGGCTGCGCACCCGCTGGCGCGGGCTGGCGCTGCCGATCTTCGCCTCGCCGCTGTTGCCGGCGGCGCTGTTCTTCGCCATCGACGGGAATGAGCAGGGGGTGATCGGCTCGGCGCTCGGCTTCGGCGGCAGCCTGTTGGCGGCGCGGGCGCTGCGGCGGGGGCGCTTGGGCGACTCGCGGCGGGCGTCCTGGGTGATGGCTGCCGGCACGGGGCTGGCGGCGAGCATGGCCGGCGATCTGGGCGTGCCGATGTCGCTGATCATGGGCGCCGGCGCCCTCTTCGGCACGCGGATGATGTACCAGGCATTGCCGGAGACGGCCCCTCCCCCGCCGCCGGAGCCGCCGCCCCCGCCGCCGGGCCCGATCGAGGAGAGCAGGGCTCGCCTGGCGCGGATCGAGGCGGTGGCGGCGCGGCGGGCCGACCCGCGATTGCAGGGCGTGGCAGCGGCGATGGAAGGGGTGCTCGACGATCTCACCGCCCATCCGGATCGTTTGCCGCAGGCCCGGCGTTTCCTCACCGTGCACCTGGATGGGCTGGAGCGGATCGTGGAGCGACTGGAGGCCGGGGCGGCACCGCCCGAGGGGCTGCCGGTGCTGCTCGACGACCTGGCGACCACGGCGCAGGAGTTGCGCGGGCGGCTGACGCGGGAGGAGAGCGCGGCGCTCGACATCCAGGTGAAGGTGCTCTCCGACCGGCTGCGCGAGGAAGGATTCCGATGAGCGAGACCCAGCAGAAGACCGTAGAGCTCGAGCCGGTGCTGCCGCCGCGCGAGGCGGAGGTGGCGCGGCTGGCGCAGCAGCTGGATGTCGCCGACCCGGCCAGCATCCTCCGCTTCGGCCAGGAGGCGCAGAACCGCGCGACGATCGCCGCTGATGCGATGCTGGAAGGGGCGCGCAACCGCGAGGCGGGCGAGGCGGGAGTCACGCTCTCCACGCTGATCGGCACGCTGCGCGGCTTCGACATGCGCGGGCTCGGCGAGAAGACGGGCTGGCTGGCGCGGCTCTTCGGCCGGGCCAGGGCCGAGACGGCGCGGGTGTTGCAGCGCTACGAGAGCATCAAGGGCCAGGTGGAGGCCGTCGGCGACAAGCTCGACACCCATCGCACGCGGCTGCTCGAGGACGTGGAGAAGCTGGAGCGCCTCTACGGGGCGACGCTCGAGTGGTTCCATGCGCTCGGCGACCACATCGCCGCCGGCGAGAGCGTGCTCGGGCGCGTCGAGCGCGATGCGATCCCGGCCATGGCGAAGGCCGTGGAGGGCGGCGATTCCACCGCGGCCCAGAAGCTGCGTGACCTGCGGAGCGCACGGGACGAGCTGGAGCGGCGGGTGCACGACCTGCGGCTGACGCGCCAGGTGGCAATGCAGGCGCTGCCCTCGATCCGGCTGATCCAGGAAAACGACAAGGCCCTGGCCGCCAAGATCCAGAGCGTCATCGCCAATACCGTGCCGCTCTGGCGGCAGCAGCTGGCCCAGGCACTGGCCATCCAGAACATGCGCGAGGCGGGCCGGACGCTGAAGGAGGCGACGGACCTCACCAACGAGCTGCTGACCGGCAATGCGGAGCGGCTGCGCCAGGGCAACCTCGAGGCGCGGCAGCAGATCGAGCGCGGCGTCTTCGACATCGAGGCGGTGAAGCGGGCGAACGCCTCCCTCGTTGCGACGATCGAGGACAGCCTGCGCATTGCCAACGAGGCGCAGGCGCATCGGGCGAGCGCCACAAAGGAGCTGGAGAAGGCCGAGGGCGAGATCCGGCGGGTGCTCACCGCCGCGAGGGCCTCGGGCGGGTCGCCGGCGCGGCCGATGTGAGGCTGCCCCGCCCGTCTCCCTACTGCGTCATGGTGCTGTAGAAGGCTTCGCGCACCTCATTGGCCGCGGCGCCGCCATTGGTCGCGGTCTGGGTCATGACGATGGTGGCGAGGCGGTTCGCCGGGTCGACGACGAAGCCCGTCCCGTAGATGCCGCCCCATCCATAGGTGCCCACCGGTTGGCGCGTCTTCGCGGCCGCCGGGTCGGTCACGACGCTGAAGCCGTAGCCGAAGTCGTAGCCGGAGCCGCGCAGCGGGATGGGCAGGCCGCCGGTCTGTCCGCGCGTCATCTCCGCCACCGTCTCCGGCCTCAGGATGCGGACGCCGTCCAGCTCGCCGCCGTTCAGCAGCATGCGGGTGAAGCGGGCATAGTCGCCGAGCGTGGCCGTGGCGCCGGCGCCGCCTGAAGGGTAGGCGGTGCGGCTGAAGGCGCGCTCAGGGTCGGAGACCCAGGTGCCGCGGGTCAGCGGATAGGGCACGCGCTCGCCGGAGCGGATGGGGCGGAGGCCGCCATCGGCCGGCTGCATCGCCGTGACCATGCGGGGACGGGATGCCTCGGGGACGCGGAAAGCGAAGCTCGTCATCCGGAGCGGACCCGCGATGCGCTCCTGGACATAGGCATCGAACGGCTGGCCGGTGACGCGCTCGACGACGGCGCCGAGCACGTCGGTCGCCAGGGAATACGCCCAGACCGTGCCGGGCTGGGCCTGCAGCGGCGCGCGGGCGAGGCGCCGCATGTTCTCGCGCGTGGTGCGCGTGGGCGCGGCGAGGCCGTCGTCCACCCCCTCCCGCGCATAGGCCTCGACGATGCCGGGCACGTTGAGGAAGCTGTAGGAGAAGCCGCCCATGTGGCGCAGCAGGTCGCGGATCGTCGGCTGGCGGGCTGCGACGAGCCTGCCATTCGCCTCGCGGAGGCGGAGGCCGCGGAACTCGGGGAGGTGTTTCGCCAGCGGGTCGTCGAGGCGGAGCCTGCCGTCCTCGACCAGCGTCATCACCGCGACGCTGGTGACGGGCTTGGTCATCGAGGCGAGGCGGAAAAGGCTGTCCGGGTTCGCTCCGCCGGCGAAGCCCTCGTAGAGCACCTCGCCATCGGCGCGGATGACGATCGCAGCGATGGCGGCGACCTTGCCGGCTTCCACCTGCTGGCGGAGCGCGCCGTCCATCACGGCCTGGCGGGAGGGCGCGGCAGCAGTCGGGGCGCGGTCCTGCCCGGCGCAGGCGAGGAGCGGCAGCAGGGCGAGCGGCCAGAGATGGCGGCGCAACGTCATCGGCGAGTTTCCTCCGGAGTCGTTCTTCCTTGGCGGGTGCAGGCTAGCGGGCGGGGGCGGCGGCCGTCCATCTGCGGCCTTGACGGCGGCGCCTGGTCTGCGACCTAGGATCGAGACCAGGGAGGTTCCGCCATGCTCAACCGTCGTACCGTGCTCGGCACGGGGCTCGTCCTCGCCGCGCCCGCCATCGCCCAGCCGGCCTGGCCGAGCGGGCCGATCCGGCTCGTCGCGCCCTTTCCGCCCGGCGGGAGCGTCGATGCCATCTCGCGGCTGTTGCAGCCGCATCTCTCGTCAGCGCTCGGCGTGCCGGTCGTCGTCGAGAACAAGGGCGGGGCCTCGGGGTCGATCGGCACGCGGGACGTGGCGCGCTCGGCGCCCGACGGGAACAGTTGGGTGCTGGTCTTCGACACCCATGCGGTGAACCCGGCGCTGATCCCGAACATGGGCTTCGACACGCAGAAGGACCTGGCGCCGGTCCTGCTGATCGGCACCTCGCCCATGGTCATCACCGCCTTCCACAGCCGGCCCTGGCGGGACTTCGCCGCAGTGGCGGCGGCGGCGAAGGCGAAGCCGGAGACGATCAGCTACGGCACCATCGGCAACGGCTCGCTCGCCCATCTGACGATGAAGCTGGTGGAGAAGGCGGCGGGCATCAGCCTCCTCCATGTGCCCTATCGCGGGGGCGGACCGCTCGGCGTCGCCGCCTCGGCGGGGGAGGTTGATCTGCCGACAGCAACGGGGACGATCTTCGTGCCGCAGCTCGAGGCGAAGAGCATCCGGCCGCTGGCGAGCACCGGGGCGAAGCGCTCCACCGTCGCGCCGGAGGCGCCGACGCTGACGGAGCTCGGCATCGGCGTGACGGCCGAGGCTTTCTGGGGCGTGCTCGGGCCAGCAGCGACGCCGGCGCCGATCCGCGCGCGCTTCGAGGCGGCGCTCCGCGAGGCGCTGAGGGTGCCGGCGGTGCAGGAGCGGCTGACGGGGACGCTCGGCCTCGACCTGGACCCGAAGGGACCCGCGGAATTCGCCGCCTTCCTCGACAAGGCGATCGAGACCTGGGGGCGCGTGGTGCGCGAGAACGGCATCAGGCCCGACTGAAGCGGCGGCGGTCCGGCGCGATCACCTGACCGGAGCAAGTGGCTCGATCAGGCGACAGCCAGGGCGGCATCCGTGAGCCGAGGCGAACGGAGACCGCTCTAGCTGCCGTGCAGTGGCGGCGAGGCTTGGCCGGAGGCGGGGGCTGGCGTGTCGTCGGCCGGGGCCGGGCCGAAGCGGCCGATGCCGGCATCGCCGCCGGCACCGATGCCGGGCTGGTGCGTCCCGGCGGTGAGCTGGCCGGCCCCGGGCAGCGCGGTCGCTGTGCCCTCATCGCGCGGGAGGTGGCCGTCCGGCGTCAGCGCATCGACCAGGCGCGGCAGAGATTGACTCAGCATCTCGAGCAGGCCCGGGCGCTCCAGCCCGGACTCGCGGGCGATGGCGTCGGTCTCCTGCTCGCCGAGGGCGCGCTCGAGCTCGGGCGGCGTCACCGGGCGATTCGCCCCGGTGCCGATCCAGGATGCGACCTGCTCGCCGAGGCCGCCGCCGCGCAGGCGCTCGACCAGCGCCTCGAGGCCGGAGGCGCCGGCCTGGCCGCCCATCAGCCGGTTCAGGACGGCATCGAGCGGCGTGCCCTTCAGGTCGTTCAGGGCGGCGCTGCCGAAGCGGCTCAGGAATTCGCTCATGGACCTCTCCTTCGCGGGAGCAACGCGCCGGGCGTGGCGCCGTTGCCGAGCCCCGCTTGACCGCGGCGGCGCGGCGCGGTCCCATCCCCCGATCAAGACGGGAGAAAACGCGATGCGCGCCTGGGCCGTGGTCGAGACGGGGCAACCCCTGCAGGAGATCGAGCTGCCGACGCCGGAGCCGAAGGGCGCCGAGGTGCTGCTCGAGGTGACGCATGCCGGCGTCTGCCATTCCGACCTGCATATCTGGGAGGGCGAGTACGACCTCGGCTCCCGCGGCAAGATGCGGCTGACCGATCGCGGCGTGAAGCTGCCGCTCGCCATGGGGCACGAGATCGTCGGGCGCGTCGTCAAGCTCGGGCCGGAGGCGGAGGGCCAGGGCAGCAAGGTCGGCGACATCCGCGTCGTCTACCCCTGGGTCGGCTGCGGCAAATGCGCCATCTGCCAGCGGGACGAGGAGAACATGTGCCCGTCCGGGCGCAGCCTCGGCGTTTACCAGAATGGCGGCTATGCGACACATGTGCTGGCGACGCATGTGAAGCACCTGATCGATATCGAGGGGCTCGATCCGTCGCTGGCCGCGACCTATGCCTGCTCCGGCGTCACCGTCTATTCGGCCGTCAACAAGCTGATGCCGCTCGAGCCGGATGAGCCGGTGGTGCTGGTCGGCGCGGGCGGGCTTGGGCTGAACGCCATCGCCATCCTGAAGGCGATGGGGCACCGGCGCATCTGCGTGGTCGATGTCGCCGAGGACAAGCTGGCAGCCGCCAAGCAGCAGGGGGCGACGGATACGGTGCTCGCCTCCGACGAGGGGACGGCGCAGCGCATCGTCGAGGCCTGCGGCGGGCCGGTCGCTGGCGTGGTCGACCTAGTGAACGGCACGCAGACGGCGCGCTTCGCCTTCGAGGCGCTGCGGAAGGGCGGCAAGCTGGTGCAGGTCGGGCTCTTCGGCGGCGAGATGACGTTGCCGCTGCCGCTGATGCCGATCCGCGCACTGACCGTCCAGGGCAGCTATGTGGGCAATGTGAAGGAGCTGCGGGCGCTGGTGGACATCGCCAAGCAGGGGAAGATCCCCGCCATCCCGATCGAGAACCAGCCGCAGCGCAATGCCGATGCGGTGCTGCAGCGGCTGCGCGCGGGAAAGATCACCGGACGGGTCGTGCTGGTCGCCGGATAGGCGCTCAGCCCTCCTCCGGGATGTCCCATTGCTCGCCCCAGCGGTCGAGGAAGGTGATGTCCCGGAGCGGGCCGCGGCCGACCGGGCCGAAGCGGCCCATCGGGTAGCCGATGGGCAGGATGGCGTAGGAATGGACGCCGGGCGGCAGGCCGAGCGCCGCCTCGGCCTCCGCCTCGTAGAGCAGGTGGCGTGTGGTCAGCGTGGCGCCGAGGCCGAGCGCCCGGGCGGCTAGCAGCATGTTCTGCACCGCGGGATAGATCGAGGCGCCGGACCAGCGGGTCGGCTCCTCCTCGGCGAGGCAGGCGACGATCCAGACCGGCGCCTCGTGGAAATGCTCGGTCAGGTACTCGACGGCGGCGTGCTGGCGGGCATAGCGCTCCGCCGTGGTGCCGGGCGGCGGGGCGCTGCCGGCATAGCGGGGGCCGATCACCTCGTCATAAGCGCGCTTGTACCAGCGCTGAACGGCCTGCTTGATCGCAGGATCCTTCACCACGAGGAAGCGCCAGCGCTGGGTGTTCCCGCCATTGGCGGCCGAGGCGCCGGCGCGGAGGATCCGGGCGATCAGCGCATCCGGCACCGGGTCCGGCTTCAGCCGGCGCATGGCGCGTGTGGTGTGCAGGATCTCGAAGATGTCGGTCATGGCGGGCTCCTCCCCGGCGGGAGCCTGTCATGGCCAGGTCAGAGCGGCCAAGGGCTGCCGGTGACGGGTTCGGCGGGCGGGTCGGGGACGGCGGGGATGGCGGCGATGGCCCGCGCGTGCTCGCCAGGGCGGCCGCGATGCTCGGTCGGCGACTGGCCCGGCGGGTAGGCGCCGACGACCAGGAGGTCCGCGCTAGCGCCGAGGTTGCGGTGGCCGGTGCCGGCGGGCAGCACCACCACATCGCCCGCCTCGAGGTCGAGGACCTGGCCCCAGTCCCCGCCGAGCAACACCCTCACCCGGCCGCAGGCGATGGCGAGCGCCTCATGCGCATCCGGGTGGTAGTGGTGATAGCGGTAGATGCCGTTGCGCCAGGCGGGCGGCCAGCCATGGCGGGCGAAGAGCGCCTCGGCCGCTACCGGGTCGCCGGGCGGGACGGCGCCGCGGAAGAGGAGCGCGGGCAGGCGCGGGTTGTTGGGGATCGTGCCGTCATCGGCGAAGACCAGCAATTCCGGGGTCATGGCGGGGCCTCCTGGCGGACGACGCGCGGCGCCGGGCTGCGTTCCCGCCCCCGGGGTGGTTGGCGCGACGGGCCTTCCTCGGTATCACCGCGGCATGACCGATATGCCGGAAGGCCATGCCATGACCGAGACCCTGCCAGACCGCCTGGCGACCGACCCGCGCAGCCCCTTCCACCAGCCGGAGTTGCTCTCCCGCGGCATCGGCATCCGCTTCAACGGGGCGGAGAAGACCAATGTTGAGGAGTATTGCGTCAGCGAGGGCTGGGTGCGCGTCGCGGTCGGCAAGACGCTCGACCGCAAGGGCAACCCGATGACGATCAAGCTGAAGGGGACCGTCGAGCCCTATTTCAAGGAAGAAGCCTGACAGGGGGCCTGACGGGAAGGGGCCGGCTGGCCCCCTCCCCTCCGGTCAAAGCTTCACCTTCAGCCAGTTGCCGATCTCGCCGACGATGCCGCGGCGGAAGGCGAGCACGCAGATGACGAAGATCACGCCCTGGATCACCGTCACCCAGGCTCCGAGCTCGGCCAGGTAGTTCTGCATGGTCACGATCACCGCCGCGCCCACCACCGGCCCGAAGACCGTGCCGAGGCCGCCCACCAGCGTCATCAGCACCACCTCGCCCGACATGGACCAGTGGACATCGGTCAGCGTGGCGATGCCGAAGACGATCGACTTGGTCGCCCCCGCGACGCCGGCAAGGCAGGCGGAGAGGATGAAGGCGAGCAGCTTGTAGTCATCCGTCCGGTAGCCGAGCGAGATCGCCCGCGGCTCGTTCTCGCGGATCGACTTCAGCACCATGCCGTAGGGCGAGTGGATGATGCGGTGGATCATCAGGAAGCCGAGGAGGAAGATGCCGGCGACGACCCAGTAGAGCGTCAGGTCCCGGTCGAGCGGGACGATGCCGAGGAGGTTGCCACGCGGGATGGCCTGGATGCCGTCCTCGCCGCCGGTGAAGGGCAGCTGCACGCAGAGGAAGTAGATCATCTGGGCCAGCGCCAGGGTGATCATAGCGAAGTAGATGCCCTGGCGGCGGATCGCCACCCAGCCGGCGACGGCGCCGAGCACCGCCGCCGTCGCGCCGCCGGTGATGATGGCAAGCTCCGGCGTCAGCCCCCAGACCTTTGCCGCATGGCCGGCGAGGTAGCCGCCCATGCCGAAATAGGCGGCATGGCCGAAGCTCAGCAGCCCGACATAGCCGATCAGCAGGTTGAAGGCGCAGGCGAAGAGGGCGAAGCAGAGCAGCTTCATCAGGAAGACGGGGTAGAGCAGGAAGGGCCCGACCGCGAGGATGACCAGCATCACCCCGAGGGCGCCGAACTGCGCCCGCGAGAAACCCCAGATGCCGTGATCCTCGGCCGCGGGGGCCGGGATCGAGTTGGCGGTGATGGCGGTGGTATCGGCCATGTCAGGCCCTCCCGAAGAGGCCGGCGGGACGTGCGAGCAGCACGATCGCCATGATGACGAAGATGACGGTCGCCGAGGCCTCCGGGTAGAAGACCTTGGTCAGCCCCTCGACGATGCCGAGGCCGAAGCCGGTGATGATCGAGCCGAGGATGGAGCCCATGCCGCCGATCACCACCACCGCGAAGACCACGATGATCAGGTTGGTGCCCATCTGCGGGTTCACCGAATAGATCGGCGCCGCAAGCACGCCCCCGATCGCCGCCAGCGCCACACCGAAGCCGTAGGTCAGCGTCACCATGCGGGGGACGTTGACGCCGAAGGCCTGGACAAGCGGCGCGTTCTCGGTCGCGGCGCGGAGATAGGCGCCGAGCCGCGTCTTCTCGATGATCAGCCAGGTCGCAAGGCAGAGGACGAGGGCCGCGATCACCACCCATCCGCGATAGATGGGGAGGAACATGAAGCCGAGGTCCCAGGCGCCCTGGAGCTCGGCCGGGATGCGGTAGGGCAGGCCAGAGGAGCCGAACTGGTTGCGGAACACGCCCTCGATGATGAGGCCGAGGCCGAAGGTCAGCAGCAGGCCGTAGAGATGGTCGAGCTTGTAGAGCCGGCTGATCATCAGCCGCTCCAGCACCACGCCGGTGAAGCCGATGATGATGGGCACCAGCACCAGCGCCCACCAGTAGTTCAGCCCGGCCCATTCCAGCAGCATCCAGGCGGCGAAGGCGCCCATCATGAACTGCGCGCCATGGGTGAAGTTGATGATGTTGAGCAGGCCGAAGATCACCGCCAGCCCCAGCGACATCATCGCGTAGAAGGCGCCGTTGATGAGGCCGAGCAGCAGCTGCCCGAAGAGCAGCGGTGCGGGGATGCCGAAGATGTCGTCCATGCGGCGTGGGAGTCCTTAAGTTCGAACGAAGGGGCAGCCGCCTTCGGCGAGCGGGCGGGCGGCCTCCTCGGCCGGGGTGGTGGCGACGAGTTTATGCACATCGAAGGGGCCGCGGCTCTCGGCCGGCGACTTCACCTGGAAGAGATAGCCGGGCGTGAGCTTGCGGCCATCCTCGCGGATGCGCCCCGGCCCGAAGGCGTCGTCGTCGCAGGGCATCGCCTTCATGCGGTTGACGACATCGAGGCCGGAGGCGCGGGCGCGCTCGACGCCAAGGTCCTTCACCGCCTTCAGGTAGTGCAGCGTGACGCCGTAGCAGCCGGCGCAGGAGGCATGGACCACGCCGCCCTGGCGCTTGCTCTTCACCCGCTCGGCGAAGGCGCGGGTGCCGTCGTTCAGGTCCCAGTAGAAGCTTTCGGTCATCAACAGGCCCTGCGCCTCGGGCAGGCCGAGGGCGATGCTGTCGACCACCGTCATCAGCAGGCAGGCGAGCTTCGTGCTGCCCCGCGTCAGGCCGAACTCGCAGGCCTGCTTGATGCAGTTGATGAGGTCCGCACCGGCATTGGCGAGGCTGACGACCTTGGCGCGCGAGGACTGCGCCTGGAGCAGGAAGGAGGAGAAATCCGTCGTCGCCGGGAAGGGGTAGCGCGCCGCGCCGAGCACCTTGCCGCCGGCGGCCTCGACGAAGCGGGAGGTATCGGCCTGGAGGGCATGACCGAAGGCGTAGTCGGCGGTGATGAAGAACCAGCTATCTGCCCCCTGCTTCACCAGCGCATCGCCGGTGCCCTTGGCGAGCATGTAGGTGTCGTAGGTGAACTGGACGCTGTTCGGGCTGCACTGCGCGCCTGAGAATACGGTGGAGCCGACGCCGGAGCCGAGCACCACCTTGTTCTTCTCGCGCGCGATGCCGGAGACGGCGAGCGCGACCGCGCTGTTAGGCAGGTCGATGATCGCCTCAACGCCCTCGCGGTCGAACCATTGCCGGGCGATATTGGCCCCGACATCCGGCTTGTTCTGATGGTCGCCGACGATGATCTCGACGGCGATGCCGGTTGCGGCCGAGAACTCCTCGGCCGCCTGGCGGGCGCCGGCGAAGCTGCCAGGTCCCGTCAGGTCGCGGTAGGGGCCGGACATGTCGGTGAGGACGCCGAGGCGGAGCGGGCCGCCTTGCGCCCTCGCCCGGCCCCCGGCCAAGGCGAGGCCGCTGCCGGCCAGCAAGAGGTTGCGGCGGTGCAGCGGCATCGCCCTCAGCTCCGCACGAGGGAACAGCCACCCTCGTTCATCGGGCGGAAGGCCTCCGTCGCCGGGGTGGTCTGGAGCAGCTTGTAGTAGTCCCACGGGCCCTTGCTCTCGGCCGGCGACTTCACCTCGAAGAGGTAGGAGGGGCAGAGCTTGCGCCCATCCGCGCGAATGGTGCCCGCGCCGAAGGCGTCGTCGTCGCAGGGCATGGCCTTCATGCGGTTGATGACCTCGGTGCCGGAGGCCTTGGAAGCCGCGACGCCCATATCGGCCACCGCCTTCAGGTAGTGCAGCGTGCAGGAGTAGTTGGCGATGGAGGCCATGTTCGGCTTCACATCCTTCAGGCGCGGGCGCAGCCGCTCCGACACCGCGCGGGTGCGGTCGTTCAGGTCCCAATAGAAGCTCTCGGTCAGCACCAGGCCCTGGGCGGTGCGCAGGCCGATCGCATGGACATCGGGGAGGAACATCAGCAGCGCCGCCAGCTTCACCCCGCCGCGGGTGACGCCGAATTCGGCCGCCTGCTTGATGCTGTTGATGGTGTCCGCGCCGGCATTGGCGAAGCCGATGACCTTGGCGCGGGAGGCCTGGGCCTGCAGCAGGAAAGAGGAGAAGTCCGAGGTCGCCGGGAAGGGATACTTGACGCTGCCGTTCACGCGGCCGCCCGCGGCCCTGATGAAGTTGGTCGTGTCCCGCTCCAGCGCATGGCCAAAGGCATAGTCGGCGGTGATGAAGAACCAGCTGTCGCCGCCCGCCTTCACCATGGCCCCGCCGGTCGACTTGGCGAGCATGTAGGTGTCGTACATCCAGTGGATGGTCGTCGGGCTGCACTGCGCGCCGGTCAGGTCCGAGGTCGCCGAGCCGGTATTGATATAGGCTTTGTTCTTCTCGCGGGCGACGTTGTTGACCGCGAGGCCGACCGAGCTGGTCGGCACGTCGATGATGAGGTCGACGCCCTGGTCGTACCATTGGCGCGCGATATTCGCGCCGACATCCGGCTTGTTCTGGTGGTCGGCGGCGATGACCTCGACGGCGAAGCCCTTGTCGCCGAACTCCTGCACCGCCTGGCGGGTGCACTCGATGCCGTAGGGGCCGCTGATGTCGCGATAGGCGCCGGACTGGTCATTGAGCACGCCGATGCGGATGGTGTTGGCGGCCTGCGCCCGGCTGAGGCGCGGCAGGGCAGGCATCAGCGTGGCGCCGACCGAGGCGGTCAGCAGGCTGCGGCGGGTCGGGGTCATCTCTCGCGTCTTTCCTCTCAGCTACGGACCAGGGAGCAGCCGCCCTCGGTGATCGGGCGGAAGGCTTCCTCGGCCGGGGTGGTTTGCAGCACCTTGTAGTAGTCCCACGGGCGCTTCGACTCCGCCGGGGACTTCACCTCCAGCAGGTAGGAGGGGCAGAGCTTCCGCCCGTCGGCACGGATGGTCCCGGGCCCGAAGGCATCGTCCTCGGTCGGCATCGCCTTCATGCGGTTGACGACCTCGGTGCCGGAGGCCTTGGCCGCGGCGACGCCCATGGCCTGCACCGCGCGCAGGTAGTGCAGGGTCGCCGAGTAGCAGCCGGCATGGATCTGGTTGGGGTAGAGGTTCGGCATTCGCGGCAGCACGCGCTGCGTGAAGGCGCGGGTGCGGTCGTTAAGGTCCCAGTAGAAGCTCTCGGTGCAGACCAGACCCTGCCCCGTCTCGAGGCCGATGGAATGCACGTCGGTGATGAACATCAGCATCGCCGCGAGCTTGGTGCCGCGCCGGGTGAGGCCGAATTCCGCCGCCTGCTTCACGCAGTTGATGGTGTCGGACCCGGCATTGGCGAAGCCGATGACCTTGGCGCGGGAGCTCTGCGCCTGGACGAGGAAGGAGGAGAAATCCGTCGTCGCCGGGAAGGGCGTGCGCACGGCGCCGAGCACGCGCCCGCCCGAGGCGCGGACGAAGTTGCTGGTGTCCCGCTCCAGCGCATGGCCGAAGGCATAGTCGGCCGTGATGAAGAACCAGGTATCGCCGCCTGCCTTCACCATGGCGCCGCCGGTCGACTTCGACAGCATGTAGGTGTCGTAGGCCCAGTGGATCATGGTCGGCGCGCATTGCGCCCCGGTCAGGTCCGAGGTGGCCGAGCCGACATTGAGGTTCACCTTGTTCTTCTCGCGGGCGACGTTGTTGACCGCGAGGCCGACCGAGCTGGTCGGCACGTCGAGGATCATGTCGACGCCCTGGTCGTACCATTGCCGGGCGATGTTCACCCCGACATCCGGCTTGTTTTGGTGGTCGGCGAAGACCATCTCGACATTGAAGCCCTGCTGGCCGAACTCCGTGACCGCCTGCTGTGCGCAGGCGACGGAGCTGGGGCCGGTATTGTCCTTGTAGGTGCCGGACATGTCGTTCAGCACGCCGATGCGGATGGTATTCGCCGATTGCGCGCGGGTGAGCCGCGGCAGCGATACCGCCGCCGCGGCCGCGGCACCGGTGGCAAGCAGGCCTCTTCTCGTGGTCGTCATGTCCGTCTCCCTGTTCGGTGCGGGGCCGGGCGATGCATGGCCGCCCGGTCTCCCATGGTCCTTCTGGTCTAGCTGCGGACCAGCGAGCAGCCGCCCTCGTTAACCGGGCGGAAGGCCTCGTCGGCCGGGGTTGTCTGCAGCAGCTTGTAGTAGTCCCAGGCGCCCTTGCTCTCGCCCGGGGTCTTCACCTCGAAGAGATAGGCGGGGCAGAGCTTCCGGCCGTCCTCGCGGATGCGGCCCGGACCGAAGCAGTCATCGTCGGTCGGCATGGCCTTCATGCGGGCGACCGTCGCGGCGCCGTCCTGCTTCGCCTGGGCCGCGCCCATATCGGCCGCCGTCTTCAGGTAGTGCAGCGCTGCGCTGTAGCAGCCGGCATGGGACATGGCAGGCATGGCGCCGGCGAGCTGCGGCTTCACGCGGTTGGTGAAGGCGCGGGTGCGGTCGTTGAGGTCCCAGTAGAAGGTCTCGGTCAGCACCAGGCCCTGCGCCGCCTGGAGGCCGAGCGCGTGCACGTCGTTCAGGAACATCAGCAGCACGGCAATCTTGGTGCCGCGCCGGGTGATGCCGAACTCGGCCGCCTGCTTCACCGTGTTGACGGTGTCGGCGCCGGCATTGGCAAGGCCGATGACCTTGGCACGCGAGGACTGTGCCTGGACGAGGAAGGAGGAGAAGTCCGTGTTGCCGAGCGGCGCACGCACGCCGCCGACGATGCGCCCGCCGGCCGCCTTGACGAAATTGGTCGTGTCCCGCTCCAGCGCATGGCCGAAGGCGTAGTCGGCGGTGATGAAGAACCAGTCGGTCCCGCCCGCCTTCACCATGGCGCCGCCGGTCGACTTCGCCAGCATGTAGGTGTCGTAGGTCCAGTGGACGGTGTTCGGCGAGCATTGCGAGCCGGTGAGGTCCGCCGTCGCCGAGGTGGAGTTCAGGTAGACCTTGTTCTTCTCGCGCACCACGCCGTTGACCGCGAGGCCCACCGCGCTGTTCGGCACGTCGACGATGACATCGACGCCGTCGCGATCGATCCACTGCCGGGCGATGTTGCTGCCGACATCGGGCTTGTTCTGGTGGTCGCCGATGATGACCTCGACATTGAAGCCGCGGCTGCCGATATCCTGGATGGCCTGGCGGACGCAGGCGACGGAGGTCGGGCCGGAGATGTCGCGATAGACACCGGACTGGTCGTTCAGCACGCCGATCTTCAGCGTCGGCGCGCCCTGCGCGCGGCCGGTACCGGCGAAGGCGAAGGGGGCGGCAGCGGCGCCGGTCAGCAGGCTGCGGCGATCAAGCGACATTACCATGAGGCTCCTGAAAGCGGGATCAGACACCGAGATATTCGTGCAGGCGTTCGAGCGAGGCGTTCAGCTCTTCGTTCCGCACCATGTCGACGACGCGGCCGTGCTCCATGACGTAGTGCCGGTCGGCGACCGTCTGGGCGAAGCGGAAATTCTGCTCGACCAGCAGCACGGTGAAGCCGCGCTCCTTGATCTCGCGGATCATGGCGCCGATCTGCTGCACGATGACCGGTGCGAGGCCCTCGGTCGGCTCGTCGAGCAGCAGCAGGTTGGCGCCGGTGCGCAGGATGCGGGCGATGGCGAGCATCTGCTGCTCGCCGCCGGAGAGCTTCGTCCCCTGGCTGCTTGCCCGCTCCTTCAGGTTGGGGAAGAGCTTGTAGATGGTCCCCAGGTCGAGGCCGCCGGGCTTCACCACGGGGGGAAGCATCAGGTTCTCGGTGACGTTGAGGCTGGCGAAGATGCCGCGCTCCTCCGGGCAGTAGCCGATGCCGGCGCGGCCGATGATGTCGGAGCGGAGGTTGACCGTCTCCCGCCCCTCGAAGCGGATGCTGCCCGAGCGCTTCCCGGTCAGGCCCATGATGGCGCGCAGCGTCGTCGTCTTGCCGGCGCCGTTGCGGCCGAGGAGGGTGACGACCTCGCCCGGCATCACGTCGATATCGACGCCGTGCAGGATGTGGCTCTCGCCGTACCAGGCCTCGAGATTGCGGACCTCGAGCAGCGGGGCGCCGGCGGTGCCGGAGCGGGCGCGTTCCAGCGTCTCAGCCATGGGCCATCGCTCCTTCGGGGGTAGCTTCGGTGCCGAGATAGGCGGCGATGACGTCGGGGTTGCGGGAGACCTCGGCATAGTCGCCCTCGGCGAGGACGCTGCCGCGGGCGAGCACGGTGATGCGGTCGCAGAGGCCGGAGACGACCTTCAGGTTGTGCTCCACGAGAAGCACGGTGCGGCCGGCGGAGACGCGCTTCACCAACGCCACGATGCGGTCGACATCCTCATGCGCCATGCCGGCGGTGGGCTCATCGAGCAGCATCATCGCCGGGTCCATGGCCAGCGTTGTCGCGATCTCGAGGGCGCGCTTGCGGCCATAAGGCAGCTCGCCAGCCTGGAGGCGGGAATAGGGAGTGAGGCCGACATCCTCGAGCAGCGCCATCGCGCGGTCGTCGAACTTCCGCAGCAGGCCTTCCGAGCGCCAGAAATCGAAGCTGCCGCCGCGCTGGCGCTGCAGCGCGACCCGGACGTTCTCCAGCACGGAAAGATGCGGGAAGACGGCCGAGATCTGAAAGCTGCGCACCAGGCCGAGGCGGGCGACCTCGGCCGACTTCATCCCCGTGATATCGCGGCCGTCGTAGCGGATGGTGCCGCGTGTCGGCTGAAGGAATTTCGTCAGCAGGTTGAAGCAGGTGGTCTTGCCGGCGCCGTTCGGGCCGATCAGGCCATGGATGCTGCCGCGCCGGACCGTCAGGGTGACGTCGTTCACGGCGACGAACCCTCGGAATTCCTTCGTCAGCCCCTCGGTTTCCAGGATGGAATCTGTCACCCGGATCGTTCTCCCCGTTGCGTCCCTAGTGGCGCCCTCGTTGCGGCTAGGTATGGCCGCGCAACGCCCTGGATGCAAGGGAGGCAGCCGCCCTCAGGCCGTTTCTTTGTCGATATCAGCCACCGAGGGGCGGCTGCGGCGCTCAGCCGCGCAGGCGGAGCGCGAGCGGCGGGTCGTCGGTTGCGATGGCATCCATCCCGAGGGCGAAGCCCCGCCGGATGGTCGCCTCGTCATTGGTACCCCAGGCGCTGACCCCGAGGCCTGCGGCGCGGAGCGCGGCGACCGAGGCTTCGTCCCAATCGGCGATGGTGAGGCCGAGTTCGCCGGCATGGCAGGCGCGCGCGAGTGCGATGGCGCCCTCCGGCCCCATGCCGTGCCAGGAGCGGCTGCCCATCAGCAGCACGAGCCGCTGGAAGCCGCCGGCGGCGGCCGCGGCCGCGACGGTCATCGGCTCGAAGCTCATCAGCACGGTGCGGGCGCGCATGCCGGCGGCGTCGAGCACCGCGAGGCAGGCCGGGACGATGCCGGGATAGGGCCGGCCCGCGCCGTCCGCCTTGATCTCGAGGCGGAGGATGCGCCCTGCCTCCCGCACCAGCACCACGGTCTCGGCAAGGCTTGGCACCCCCTCCCCGCCCGTGCCCTTGAGGCGGGCCCGCCGCAGCTCCGCCATGGTGCGGGCGCGGACCGGGCCGGTGCCGTCGGTGGTGCGGTCGAGCGTTGCGTCGTGGATGACGGCGACCTCGCCATCGGCGGCGAGGTGGACGTCGATCTCGAGCTGCTCGGCCGGCAGGGCCAGCGCCTGGCGGAAGGCGAGCAGGCTGTTCTCCGGCCAGAGGATCGCGCCGCCGCGATGGCTGGCGACCTCCGTCCCTATGCGTCCAGCAGCCATACCGAGAAGAGCCCTTCCGCATCCGTCCAGGGCCGGCTTATGCGCCAGCCGGCGGCGGCGGCCAAGCCGACGAGGCGCTCCGGCCGGTACTTGTGGCTGCTCTCGGTATGGATGGTCTCGCCCTCGGCGAAGCGGATGGTCCGGCCGGCGAGGCGCACGGATTGCGCCCGCCCGGAGACGAGATGCATCTCGACCCGCTCCAGCGCGGCATTCCAGACAGCGCGATGGCTGAAGGCGGCGATGTCGAAATCGGCACCGGCCTCGCGGTTGAGGCGGTGCAGCAGGTTCAGGTTGAAGGCGGCGGTGACGCCGGCGGCGTCGTCATAGGCGGCCTCCAGCACTGCGGGCGCCTTCACCAGGTCGGCCCCGAGCAGCAGCCGCGCCCCCGCGCCGAGCGTCGTCCGTGCGCGGCGAAGGAAGGCGACAGCGCCCTCCGGCTCGAAATTGCCGATGGTCGAGCCAGGGAAGAAGCCGAGCCGCGGCGCCGCGCCGAGCCGCCCCGGCAGGGCGAAGGGCAAGGTGAAGTCGGCGACGACCGGCAGGACCGGCAGGCCGGGACAGGCAAGGGCGATGCGGCTCGCAGCGCCTTCCAGCCATTCGGGGGCGATATCGACCGGCACATAGGCGGCCGCGCGGTCGAGGCCGGCGAGCAGCAGCGCCGCCTTGGCGCCATCGCCTGGGCCGAACTCGACGACGGCGCGGCCGGGCCCGACGGCCTCGGCGATGGAGGCGGCCTCCTCGGTCAGGATCCGCATCTCCGTCCGGGTCGGGTAGTATTCCGGCAGGCGGGTGATGGCCTCGAAGAGGCGGCAGCCCTCGGCATCGTAGAGCCACTTGCAGGGCAGCGTCTTCCGCGGGGCGGTGAGGCCGGCGAGCGCATCGGCGACGAGGGCGGCGCGCTGACCGGAGGCAGCGTCGATCGCGGCGCTCACGCCGCATCCTCCGCGAGGCGCAGGCCGGTGAACTGCCAGCGGGCATCGGGCGGGAAGAAGTTGCGGTAGCCCGTCCGGGCATGGCCAGGCGGCGTGGCGAGCGAGCCGCCGCGCAGCACCATCTGCCCGATCATGAACTTGCCGTTGTACTCGCCGACCGCGCCCTCCCAGGGGCGGAAGCCGGGATAGGGGCGATAGGCGCTGCCGGTCCATTGCCAGGCGACATCGCGCGCCTGGAGGAAGCCGGGAAGGTCCTGCGCCGCCTCCCATTCCGCCTCGGTCGGCAGGCGGCGGCCTGCCCAGCGGGCATAGGCCTCCGCCTCGTACCAGGAGACGTGGCGGACAGGCGCCGCGGGGTCGAGCGGGCGGAGACCGGCGAGGGTGAACTGGCTCCAGCCGCCCTCGCGCCGGTGCCAATGCAGCGGGGCCTGCCATTCCTCGGCCTGAGCGCGGGCCCAGCCTTCGCTCATCCAAAGCATCGCGGTCCGGTAGCCGCCATCCGCCATGAAGTCGAGCCACTCGCCATTCGTCACCAGCCGGTCGGCGATGCGGTAGGGTTCCAGCCAAACCTTGTGGCGCGGCGTCTCGTTGTCAAAGGCGAAGCCGGGGCCGGCGCTGCCGATCTCGCCGAGGCCCGCGGGCCCGTCGAGCATGCGGGCCAGGCCGGGGGCGGAGGCGGGCTCGCGCCAGTCCCGATCATAGGCGGGCTGCAACGGGTTCTGCGCCAAGGCGTGCAGGATGTCGGTCAGCAGCAACTCCTGGTGCTGCTGCTCATGCTGCAGGCCGAGCTCGACGAGCGGAAGGATCTCGGCCGGCGGGTCCTCCAGCAGCCAGGCCATGGCGGCGTCGACATGGGCGCGATAGGCGCCGACCTCGGCAGCGGAGGGGCGCGTCAGCATGCCGCGCTTCGGCCGGGCATGGCGCGGGCCGGCGGCCTCGTAATAGGAGTTGAAGAGGTAGGCGAACTCCTCGCGGAAGCGATGGTGGCCCGGACGATGCGGTAGCAGCAGGAAGGTCTCGAAGAACCAGGTGACATGTGCCCGGTGCCACTTGGCGGGGCTGGCATCCGGCATGGACTGGATGGTCTGGTCCTCGGGGGAGAGCGGCGCGGCGAGCTTCTCCGTGTGGGCGCGAACGGCAGCATAGCGGGCGGCCAGGGTGGACACGCCGGGATCGAGGAGGGTCATCGGCCTTCGTGCTTCCTTGTCCCGCGAGCCGCTGCCGGAACGGCCGAGGGCCGAACCGGTTCCGCCCACATGGTGGCCGCTTCGCGCCTGCCCAGCCGAAGGTTACCGGAAGCCTAACCACCTGGCGTGACGTTTCGTCGAGCGGCCTCCTCCCAGGCATGGTGCAGCGCGGCGGCGAGGCCGCGGGCGAAGCGCGGCGCATCGGTAAGGGGTGAGGCCGCAACGCGCGGGCGCAGGCCTCCCCGAAGGGCGGCGAGCGCCGGCAGATCCCGCGCCCGTGCGATGGCCTGGGTGACGTAGGCCTCCACATCTGCCACCGCCCAATCGGCGAGGCCTACATTGCTCAGGTGGCTGAACGCATGCCGGGCACAGAAGCTGTCCCCCACCATGGCAAGGACGGGCACGCCCATCCACAGCGCCTCACAGACCGTCAACCCGCCGGTATAGGGGAAGGGATCGAGCGCGATGTCGATATCGCCATAGGCGGCCATGAGCTCGCGGTGCGGCACGCCACCCCCGAGCGCGACCCGCGCCGTCGGCAGCCCGGCGGCGGCGAGGCGGGCGGCGATGCGGGCGCGCGTCGCCGGCTCGCCGAGTCCATGGGTGCGGAGCACCAGCCGCGCCTCCGGCAAGGCGGCCAGGATGCGCGACCAGGCGGCGAGCACCGGCGCCGTCAGCTTGGCGAGATTGTTGAAGCAGCCGAAGGTGACGGCGCCGCGGCCAAGCGCCGGCAAGGGTGCGACCGGCGGCGCATAGGGCGGCGGCGTGTAGCAGACATAGCCGTCCGGCAGGCGCAGCAGGCGCTCGGTATAATGCGGCTCCGAGCCGGGCGGCGTCTCCCACCGATCGGTCAGCATCCAGTCGCAGGCCGCGAGGCCGAGCGTCGAGAACTGCGCGCCGACCCATTTCACCTGCACCGGCGCCGGGCGATGCCGCAGCACGAAGGGCCGGCCGCCTTCGCCATAGCCGCCGAGCTCGATCAGGATGTCGATGCCGTCCTCGGCAATCCGGGCTGCGATGGCGGCGTCGTCCAGTGAACCGACCTCGCGCCAACGGGCGCAGCGGGCGCGGAAACGGGCGGCGAGCGGATCCGTGCGCGGCTTCAGGGAGTAGGCGGTGAGCTCGAACTCCCCCTCCGGCAGCGCCTCCAGCCCGGCGAGCGTCAGCCAGCCGACCGGGTGCCGGCCCAGATTGCCCGAGAGCAGGCCAAGGCGCAGGGGCCCGCCGCCCTGCCGCCGCCGGGCAACGAGCGGCGCGGCGGGCGGCAGGGCGGCATCGACCGCCTCCGCCGCGACGCGAAGCTCGGCGGCGGTGCCGCAGACCGGGTGATAGGGCAGGACGGCGACGCGGTTCACGAGGGCGGCGGCCCCCCCCTGCAGCGAGGCGTCGGCGGCGGCGAGCGCCGCCTCCTGTTCGCCCAGCGTGTTCAGGGCGAGCGCCTGGTTCAGCAGCAGCGTCGGATTCGGGCCGAACTCCCCGATGGCGGTGGCGAGGACGTCGAGCATCGCCGAGTTGCGGCTGGACTTCCACAACACGGTCGCCAGCCGGTTATGCAGGTCGACATCGCTCGGCCGGGCGGCGATGGCGGCGCGAAGGGTTGCCTCCGCCTCCTCCTGGTGGCCGGCATCGGCGAGCGCATGGCCGAGCGGCGCCAGGATGTCCGGGGAATTCGGCGCGAGCATCCGAGCCATGCGCAGCTCGGCGAGGGCGGCGGCGGGGCGGCCGGCGGCCGCGTGCAGGGCGGCAGCGGCGAGTGGCCAGCCGGCGGCGAAGGGCTCCGCTTCCGACCGGGCGGCGATCTCGACGAGGGCTGCCTCGGCGCCCAGCCGGGCCAGGCTCGCCTCGGCGAAGAGCTTGGCGGCGCCGGCATGGGCCGGCCGCGTGGCGAGGACGGCGGCAGCACCGACGGCGGCGGCTTCGGGGCGGCCTTCGGCGAGGTCGAGGCGCGCGAGGGCGAGCTTGAGCTCCGGCTCCTCCGGGTCGATGGCGTGGGCGGCCGTCAGCAGGGCGCGGCCCTCGGCCCGGTCGCCGGCCTCGATCGCCAGCGCGGCGAGCGCGGCATGGGCCGGTACATGCCGCGGGTCTCGCGCGAGGGCGGCGCGGAAGAGTGCCATGGCGCCGGCCGCGTCCTCGCGCAGCCCGGCGATGGTGCCGAGGCGGAAGGGCGGCTCCGCCTGATCCGGCAGTGCCGCCATGGCCGCCCGCAGATGCGGCTCCGCCTCAGCAAGGCGGCCGAGATCCTGCAGGGCGAGGCCCAGGTTGAGCCGTGCCCAGGCGCCCTGCACCGGGTCCGCGAGCGCTACGGTGAGCGGGGCGAGCGCGGCTTCCGGCCTGCCGGCCCGCAACGCCTCCAGCCCGGCGCGATAGGCGGACGCGCCCATCAGTGCGACGTCGGGCGGGCGAGGATCATCATTCCCTCGACCGGTTGGCTGCCATCGAGGCGGAGCAGCTCGTCACGCTGTTCGGTCACGGCGAGCCCGGCCTCGGCAAGGCAGCGGGCAACATAGTCCGGCGCATGGGCGTAGCGGCCGGACGGGCCGAGGCGCCAGGGCTCGCCGCCCGGCGGCAGGCGCTCCAGGCTGAAGAGCAACGCGCCATCGGGCGCCAGGGTCTCGCGGCAGAGGCGCATCACCTCTTCCAGCCGGCCGAGATAGATGAAGACGTCGGCGGCAACGATCAGCGCCTGGGGCGGCAGGCCCTCGCGCAGCGCGGCGGTGATCTCGGCCTGGCGGAGATCCGCGTAGAGGTGCTTCTGCGCCGCCTGCTCCAGCATGGCGCGGGAGAGGTCGATGCCGGTCAGCGGGCCGCCGAGCATGTCCGCGAGCACGACGCCGACAAGGCCGGTCCCGCAGCCAAGATCGAGCACCGGGCCGAGCTTCGCCTCGCCGGCACCGACGGCCGGCCAATGGCGCTCCACGACCCGCCGCACCAGGCCGGGTACGCGGTAGCCGAGGGAGAGGAGCGACTGCTCGAAGCGCGGCGCATAGCCGTCGAACAGGGAGGCGACATAGCTCTCCGTCGCACGCTCCGTCGCCTGCCCCGTCGCGGCGGCGGCGAGGTGGACGAGATAGCCATCACCCGGCGACAGGCGCGCGGCGGCGGTGAAATGCGGCCCGGCCTCGGCAAGGCGGCCTGCGCCGACCAGCGCATGGGCGAGGACGTTATGCAGCAAGCCATCGGGACTGCCGGCTTCGAGGCCCGCTTCGGCGAGCGCGATGGCGGCCGCGGCGTCGCCAGCGAGCAGCGCATTCTGCGCCTGCAAGGCGACAAAGTGGAGCCGTTCGGGAGCCTGGCTGCGGCAGAGCGCGAATTGCTCGGCCGCGGCCTCGTGCCGGCCGGCCAGCATGAAGGCCTGCCCGAGGCGGGCCCGCAGGCCGGCATCGGCGGGATTGATGCTGACCGCCTCGCCGAGGAACCAGATCGCCTCGTCGAAGCAGCGGGCCTCGAGCAGGGCGACGCCGAGCAGGGCCTTGGCGGGAGGATCCCATGGCGTCGCCATCACCGCCGCGGCGGCATCGTCGATGGCGCCCTTCCCTTCGCCGCGGGCAAGGCGGATGCGCGCACGGACCTGCCGGGCGGCCGACCATTCGGGGTCGGCCGCCAGGGCCCGGTCGGCGGCCGCCTCGGCCTCCGGCAGGCGCTCGAGCGCGGCGAGGGCCTCCGCCTGCAGCAACGCCGCGGCAGGGGCGAGGCCGGGCAGGCGGCCAAGCCGGTCGACCATCGGCAGCGCCTCCTCCGGCCGGCGGTCTCGCAGGAATTGGCGGGCGCCAGCATGGAGGCGGGCGCCGAGGAGCGCATCGGGCGCGGCGGCAACGGTCATCGTGGCTCTCCCTCAGCGCCAGAGGGCGGCAGCGAAGTGGTCGTTCATCTCGGCCACGAAGTCGAGATCGGGCTCCTCCTTGCCGCATTCGCGCAGCACCGCGATGGCGACGCCAGCGATGCTGGCGCGCAGCTCGGCTGGCAGGGCATTGGTCGGGTCGATCACCGCAGCCTGCACCGCATCCCAGAGGCGGCGGTTGTCGGCAAGGGCGCGGGCGCGGGCGAGCGGGCCGCCATCGCGGCTCTCGCGTATGGCGCGGTTCGCGCGGGCGAAGACCTCGGCCTCCATCTGCCGCGTCGAGAGGCGACGGCGATAGGCGGCGGCGCCGCGATTGGCCTGGGTCTCGGTCTCGGGGGTCATGCGCAGCATTCCTTCCTGGAGGGGTGCGCGGTCTCAGCCAATGGCCGGCCTCCTGCCGGCCTGGCCGCCGCCTTAGCGGAACAGGCTCAGCAGCGTCTGCGGTGCCTGGTTGGCGATGGAGAGTGCCTGGGTGCCGAGCTGCTGGCGGATCTGCAGCGATTGCAGCGTCGCCGACTCCTTCGCCAGGTCGGCATCGACCAGCGCGCCGATGCCGGCCTGTTGCGCGTCGATCTTCGCCTTGTTGTAGTTGATCTGGCTGTCGATGAAGTTCGAGTAGCTGCCGAAGTTGTTGAGCTGGCTCAGCGTGTTGGTGATGGCCTTGGAGACGGCGCCGCCCTTGGTCAGGGCGTTCGAGGCATCGCTCCGGCTCCAGGCATTGGCGCCGGAGACCAGGTTGTAGATGTTGGCCATCCCGCTGTAGCTGTTGAAGCTGTAGGTGTCGCCCTTGCCGTTGCGCACCACCTTGTTGCTGGCGGCGGGCGGGGGCGTCGCCGACTCGTTCAGCACGTTGGTGCCGTTGTAGGTGGCGTCCTTGATGAAGGACTGGATGTTGTTCGTCAGCTCCTTCACCTGAGCCTTGTACTGGTCCCGCTGCTCGGCGGAGATGCTGCCATCGGCCATCTTCACGGTCACCGTCTGCAGCTTCTGCAGCGTGTCGGAGACGTTCTGCAGGCTTGCGGAGGTGACGTCGATCAGCCCCTTGGCACCGCCGAGCTGCTCATTGGCGGAGGTATTGGCCGCGACCTCGCCCCGCACGCGCTCGGCGACGGCATAGGCCGCGCCGTCATCCTTGGCATCCGCGACGCGGTAGCCGGTGGAGATGCGCTTCTGCGTGACGGCAAGCGCCTCGGCGGTGTTGTTGAAGGAGGCCAGCGCCACCTGGGCGCCTGCGTTGGTGATGACGGAGTTCAGCGGCATGCGGGTTTTCCCTCTGGTCGCAGGCCCGGTTCGTCCGGGACCATGCGAGCAGTCTCCGCCCCGGAGATGAAAAGCCGGTTAAGGCGCAGGGTTGATTCTGCGTGTCTCATCCGGGATCGAAGGCGTGGGCGACGAGGTCGATGGCGAGCATCGCCGCGTCCGCTGCGGGCTTCGGGGTCAGCAGGGCGAGGGTTCCGACGCTGCCGGCCAGGTCGTAATGGCGGAGCAGCGGGGCGCGGTAGGCGGCGCGGCTCCAGAAGTCATGCACCAGCACGAGCGCGCCCGGGGCGAGGCGCGGCCGGCCGGCCAGCACGCAGGCGACGCGGAAGCGGCCGTCGACGAGCACGCAATCGACCTCGCCGGCGGCTTCCCAGGGGTCGCGCCAATAGGAGGGCCAGCGCGGCAGGCTGGCGGCGTCGGCCGGGTAGCCCCAGGGGCCGGTCGGGCCGAGATCGACATGCAGCAGGCGCAGCCGACCTTCGGCCATGGCGGGGGCCTGGGCGGCGGCGACGCGCTCGAGCCAGCCGCGGTCGCTGTCGATGGAGAGCAGGCGCGGAAGCCCGGCGGCGAGCAGCAGGCCGGTGCTGCCGCCGCAGCCGAATTCCAGGCCGGCGCGGCGGTCGACGACGGCGGCGGCGAGCAGAGCCTGCTCCGCCGCCGTCATGGCAGGCTGCAGTCCGGTCTCGGGGATGGCGTTCACGCAGCGGCTCCGTCTTGGGGCGCCGCCATTCTGATTCCACGATGGTTAGCGAAGCGCGAAGATCGCCAGGCTCAGGCGAAAAGAATATCGCCCGGCGCGAGGGCCGCGGCGTCGGGCAGGATCACGCCGTGGCCGGCGGCGTCGAAGGTGACCGCGAGGCCGCCGCCCTCCGCCGGCGCGGTGGCGGGGCTCGCTGCGGCGATGCTGGCAAAGACGAGCTGGTCCTTGCCGGAAGCGAAGTCGGTGATGGTGACGGAGCCGGCGCCGGGGGCGACCATCCATCGGTCCGCATCCGCGCCGCCGGCGGCGCCACCGCCGCTGCCGGCGCCGAGGCTGAAGGTATCGGCGCCTCCGCCGCCACGGAGGCTCGCCGCTTCCGCCACCGGGGCGTGGATGGTGCCATCCGCGGCGAGCCCCCCGGCATCGACCCAGATGGGCATGCCCTGCTCGTCATGGACGGCATTGCCGCGGCCGCCACCCTCGGCTCCGGCGAGGCGGCCATGGCCGAATCCATAGAAAAGCCCCGCATCGGCGGGCAATCGCGCGGCGAAGTCGAGCAGCAGCGTATCGGGGCCGGTGACGGTGGCGGCGGTCGCGGCGACGGCCGCCGCCGTGGCCTCGGCGATCGCGGTCCAGCCGGTGCCACGCGCGGCGTCGGCATCGAGCGGAGCGAGACTCCGGGCAGCGTCATGCGCGACGGTGAGGGAAAGCTGGCGGTCGCCGACGCGGCTCGCCTGCACCACCTGCGGGCCAAGGTCGTCGAGCCGGCCGCCGGCCAGCGCGACGGGCGAGCCAGGTTGCGCGTGCTCGGCCCAGTCCTGGGCGAGGGAGAGTGCGAGGCGCTCGCCGGTCTGCATCCCGTCCGGGTTGGACTGGTGCGGGCCGCCATAGTCCCGGGTTTTCGAGTTTCCGTCGAGGTCGTCGAAGCTCATATCCGTGTCGAGGGCGCGGGCGCCGATGCGGGCGTTGAAGGCCGGGTCGGCGGCCAGCTCCTCCATGCCGATGCGGATGGCCTGGTGCCCGGCATCCGTCCCGTCCGGATAGGGGATGGCGCTGACGAAATGGTAGGGCAGCGCGGCGGCATCCTGGCCATAGGCGGCGCGAAGCTGCGCGGCCTCGCTGCGGACGGCGCCTTGCCATTCGGCGGGGGTCAGCGTGGCGTCGCGGCTGTCATACTCGCTGTGCAGCCAGACGACGGCGGTCGGCTCCGCCTTCCGTGCGGCGGGCAGCTCGCCGACGTAGTCCAGCAGGCTTTGCTCGAGCCTGCCGGTGGTCCAGCCCAGGGCATCCGCCGTGGGCTTCAGCCAGTCGCCGAGCAGGGCGGTACCGCTGAAGACGGTGTTCGCGTTGCGCGCCTGGCTCTAATATTCCAGGTTTACCCTATTCGTGGCGCCGTCGAAGCCGAGCAACTCCTCGACCCGGTCCACCATCGCCTGGGCGCCGCCATTGTAATCGCCCATGAGCTGGGCATTGGACTGGCCGCGGAGTAGGACATTCAACTGCAAGCAAATACCTCACGATGTACCCAATTCAGGCCAGGAACGGCCGGAGCGGGCGTCGTGATGGATCAATACTGTCGCAGGTCCTACACGCGATGCAGTGAGCGCCTCAGGGTTGCAGCGCCGCGGAGAGGATCGCCCGCGGGGCCGCCTCGGTCCCTGCCTCCACCCGGAACAGCAGCTCGGCCGAGACCCAGGAGAGGGCCAGGGCGAGCATGCCGGCGAGGCAGGCCTCCTGCAGCGGCCCGAGGCCGATCACGGTGATGCGGAGACCGCCCGCCACGGGGCCGGGCCTTGCGCGGCCCGGCGGCGGAGGGATGTGGTTCGGGTCCAGCGGGGAGATCGTCGGCATGGGCCGATGTGAACAAATCCTGAACGCTGAATCAAGGGTTAATGTTCGCTGGACGTTCCCTAACCTTCCTTCGGCAACCGGATGCCGGTCAAGGCCTGATAGGCGCGGATGACGAAGGCATCGTCCTTGCCGCCATGCCCCTGCGCGCTCGCCGCGATGAAGAGCTGCTGCGCCTGGGCGGCGAGCGGCGCGGGGAAGGCCACCTCGCGCGCCAGCTGCGTCACCAGCCCGAGGTCCTTGACGAAGATGTCGACCGCCGAGCGCGGCGCCTCGTCGCCTTCCAGCACATGCGGCATGCGGTTCTCGAACATCCAGGAATTGCCCGCCGCCTGGGTGACGACGTCGAACAGCGCCTGCGGCTCGATCCCCGACTTGATGCCGAGCGCCATTGCCTCCGCCGCGACGGCGATGTGCACGCCGGCGAGAAGCTGGTGCACCACCTTCATCGTGCTGCCGAGGCCGGGCACCTCGCCGAGGGTCCAGACCTTCTTCGCCACGGCGGCGAAGATGGGGGCGGCCTTGGCCATCGCGGCCCGGCTGCCGGAGGCCATGACCGTCATCGCCCCGGCGCGGGCCCCGACCGCGCCGCCGGAGACTGGGGCATCGACATAGAGGAAGCCGCCCGCCGCGGCCCGGGCGGCGAGACGCCGCGCATCCTCCGGTGCCATGGTGGAGGAGACGATGAGCACGGCGCCGGGGGCGAGGCGCGGGGCCGCGCCGTCCGGGCCGAAGAGCGCCGCCTCGGCCTGCTGCGCATTGACGACGAGGACGAGCACGGCCTCGGTCCCCTCCGGCAGCTCCGCGGCGCGGGTGGCGGCCGTGCCGCCGGCGGCCGTGAACTCGGCCCGTGCCGTCTCGCGCGGATCGACGCCGGCGACCTCCATTTCCCCGGCTTTCACGAGGTTCAGGGCGGCGCCCATGCCCATGCTGCCCAGACCGATCACCGCGACGCGCATGCCGCTCCCCTTCCCTCGCCCGTGGCCGGCGAGGCTCGGGTGGCGCGGGGGCGGCGTCAAGCGCTAGCCTTCCGCCTCAACGAGGGAGAGGATACGGCGATGAACCTCCATGCCATGCTGCGCCGCCGGGCGGCGGAGGGGCGGCCGATCACCGTCGGCGTCATCGGCGCCGGGAAGTTCGGCTCGATGTTCCTCGCCATGGCGGTGCGGATGCCGGGGGTGCAAGTGGCCGGCATCGCCGACCTCTCCATCCCGCGCGCGCGGGATGCGCTGGCCCGGGTCGGATGGGAGGCGGAGCGCTACGCCGCCGCCTCGCTGGACCTGGCGCTGGCGACGGGCGGGACCCATCTCACCGAGGATGCGACGGCGCTGATGGCGGAGCCTCGCATCGAGGTCATCGTGGAGTGTACCGGCCATCCGGCGGCCGGCATCCGTCATGCGCTGGCCGCGATCGGGCATGGCAAGCACATCGTCATGGTGAATGTGGAGGCGGATGTGCTGGCCGGGCCGCTGCTCGCCGCCCGGGCGCGGCAGGCGGGCGTCGTCTACTCCCTCGCCTATGGCGACCAGCCGGCGCTGGTCTGCGAGCTGGTCGACACCATCCGCGCCATGGGCCTGCCCGTCACCGCCGCCGGCAAGGGGACCAAGTACCTCCCCGCCTATCACGAGAGCACGCCGGAGACGGTCTGGGGCCATTACGGCCTGACCGAGGAGCAGGCGCGGCTCGGGGGGATGAACCCGCAGATGTTCAATTCCTTCCTAGACGGGACCAAGTCGGGGATCGAGATGGCCGCCATCGCGAATGCCACCGGCCTGGCCCCGCCGGAGGACGGGCTGCTCTTCCCGCCCTGCGCCACCCATGACCTGCCGCGGGTCTTCGCCGATGCGGGGGGCGTGGTGGAGGTCATCTCCTCCCTCGAGCGCGACGGGCGGCAGGTGGTGGGCGACCTGCGCTGGGGCGTCTATGCGGTCTTCGAGGGGGAGACGGACTATATCCGCCGCTGCTTCTCCGAATACGGCGTGCATTGCGACCCGTCCGGGCGGTTCGCTGCGCTCTGGCGGCCGTATCACCTGATCGGGCTGGAGCTCGGCGTCAGCATCGCCTCCGCGGCGCTGCGGCGGGAGCCGACCGGGGCGCCCGAGGCCTGGCGCGGCGACGTGGTGGCGACGGCGAAGCGCGACCTGGCCGAGGGCGAGGTGCTGGATGGCGAGGGCGGCGCCATGGTCTGGGGGAAATGCCTGCCGGCGCAGCGCTCGCTCGCGCTCGGCGCGCTGCCGATCGGGCTCGCGCATGGGGTGCGGCTCAGGCGGGCGGTGCCGCGCGGGGCGACGGTCGGCTGGGCGGATGTCGCGGTCGACGAAGCGAGCGAGGCCGTCAGGATCAGGCGGGAGATGGAGGCGATGTAGAGTCTGGGGAAGGCGCTGCCTTCCCGGGGGCCCATCCGCCAGGCCGGAACCCGGCCTGGACCGGTCCGGGCTTACGCCTTGAAGGCTTCGTACAGTGCGGAGACTCGCGGGAGGCGGTCGGGGTGGCGGGCCATCTCCCACAGTGCGTCCCAGCGCGCGCCATGGGTCGGCTCGACGCTGCGGCGGAACTTCTCCCGCAGCGCCAGCTCCGGCAGGGGCCGGTCCGGGTCGCCGGGCGTGCCGCAGACGACGCGCTCCCGGACGCTGCCATCCGCCAGGCGCAGCGTCAGGCGGCAGAGCCGCTCACCCGGCAGCCGCGCCGTGTAGGATGGGTCCTCGGCGACGCTGACCTTCGCCGCCAGTGCCCGCGTCGCCGGATCGGCGATCGCCTCGGCAGAAAAGGCCTCAATCCAGGCATGGCCGCGGAGGATCCGCGTCGCCACGGTGAAGGGGATGGAGAAGCGGCCAGCGATCGGCGCCACCGGCGCGCGCTCCGCCAGCAGTGCGGCGGAGGCGAAGGTGGCGACCTCGATCGCCGCTACCTGACCGGTGTCGATCCGGCCCTCGGCCAGCAGCAGCTCCACGGCCTCGAGCGCCCCCTGCGTCTCGCGGCAGCAGCTCGCCTGCTTCAGGAAGCTCTCGAGGATGAACCAGCGTCCCTGCTCCTCCGCATAGGCTGCCGTGTCGAAGGCCGAGCCGATGACCTCGCCGAAGACGACGGGGATGCCGCCCGGCTCGCCCGTCACCCCGGCCTCCAGCAGGTCCACCGCCAGCACGCCGTTTTGCGCCGCCGCCCCCGCATAGGCGTTGCGGACCGAGCCGCCGCGGAGCGAGGCCGTCGCGCTCGTGGCCAGGCCGAGGCTCGCCGCCAGCTCGAGCGCCGCCTGCAGCCGCACCTCGTCATGGCCGCGCAGGCTGGCGACCGCCGCCGCCGCGCCGATCACCCCCCAGGTGCCATGCGGATGCGCCGCCGGACGCAGCCGCATCGCATGGCCGACCCGCGAGCCGGCCTCGTAGCCGGCGATGACGGCGGTCAGCAGCGCCTCGCCCGAGGCATCGCGCGCCGCCGCCTCGGCGAGCGCCGGCGCGACGGCGTGGATCGCAGGGTGGCCACCGGCCGGGTAGTTGCCCTCGTCCAGCTCCACCGCCGTGCCGGCGAAGCCGGTGAGGAAGGCCGCCATCGGCACCGGCGCGGCGAGGCGCGTCCCCAGCAGCGGCACGCCGCCCGTCGCATGCCGCGTGGCCATCGCTCGCACCTCCGGCTGGGCCTGCCCGGCGAGGATGGCGCCGAGCGTATCGGCGAGGATTAGCCCGGCCTGGGCGCGGACATGGTCGGGGATGGGCATGCGATGTGATCCTCAGAAGGCCAGCTGCACCTTCATCGCCCGGCTCTTGTCGGCGGCGAGTTCGAAGGCGGCGACGGCCTCGGCCACCGGCATGGTCGCGGTCAATAGCGGCGTCGGGTCGATGGCGCCGCGGGCCAGCACATCCACGGCGAGGGCGAATTCCTCGTGGAAGCGGAAGGTGCCGCGCAGCGAGACTTCCTTCGCCACGAGCGCCGAGAGCGGCAGGCCGACATCGCCGCCGAGGCCGAGCTGGACGATCACCGCGCCGGGGCGAGCGGCGTGGATTGCCGAGGCGAGCGCGGCGCCGCTCCCGGAGGCCTCGAAGACCACGTCGAAATGCCCCTTGTCGAGGGTATAGGGCAGCAGCCCGTCCGGATCCTCGCTCATCGAGAGGGTACGGTCGGCGCCCATGCGGCGGGCGGTCAGCAGCGGCGTGGAATGGAGGTCGGTGACGACCACCTCCCGCGCTCCGGCATGGCGGGCGACGGCGATGGCGAGGTTGCCGATCGGCCCCGCGCCGGTGACGAGGACGCGGGCGCCGAGCATCGGCCCGGCCTGCCGCCCGGCATGGAGGCAGACGGCCAGCGGCTCGGCGAAGGCGGCGAGCTCAGGCGTCATGCCCTCCGGCAGCGGGACGGCGCGGGCGGCCTCGCAGACCAGGCGCTCGGAGAAGCCGCCCTGGACATGGGGCATCCGCATGGCGCTGCCATAGAAGCGCATGTCGAGACAGTGGTTCGGCCGCCCCGCAAGGCAGAGGCGGCAGCCGCCGCAGGGCAGGCTGGGATTGACCGCGACGGCCTGGCCGGGGGCGAGGCCATCGACCCCCTGCCCCACCGCCTCGATCACGCCGGCGATCTCATGGCCGAGCACCATCGGCTCCCGCAGCCGGACGGCGCCGAAGCCGCCATGCAGGTAATAGTGCAGGTCGGAGCCGCAGATGCCGCCCGCCCTGATGCGGATGGCGACCTGGCCGGGGCCGGGCGCCTCTGCTGCGCGCTCCTCGATGCGGAGGTCCTTCGGGGCGTGGATGACGACGGACTTCATGGCGTGATCTCCGTCGGCAGGGGCCGGCCGGCGAAATGCGCGGCCAGGTTCTCCTGCATGAGAGCACCCATGGCGCGGCGCGTCTCCTCCGTGCCGCTCGCCGCATGGGGGGCCAGGACGACATGCGGGAAGGTCGCGAATTCCGGGTCGATCTTCGGCTCGTTCCAGAAGACGTCGAGACCCGCGGCGGCGATGCGGCGGCTGCGCAGGGCCTCGAGAAGCGCTGCCTCGTCGACGACGGAGCCGCGGCTGACATTGACGAAGATGGCGCCGGGGCGGAGCGCCTCGATCGCCGCGCGGTCGATCAGGCCCTGGGTGCTCGGCCCGCCCATGGCGCAGCAGATCATGATGTCGACCTCCGGCGCGAGGGCAGCGGGGCTCGGGTAGAACATGTAGGGCACGCCCCCCTTCGGGCTGCGGCCGCTGTAGCTGATCGCCATGCCGAAGCCCTCCGCCCGCCTCGCCACCGCGGAGCCGATGCGCCCGAGCCCGACGATGCCGAGCCGCTTGCCCCAGACGCGCGTCGTCAGCGGCATCGAGCCCTCCCGCGCCCAGGTCCCGTCGCGCACCCAGGCATCGGCGGCGGGGATGCGACGGGCGGCGGCGAGCAGCAGGGCGATGCCCAGATCGGCCACGTCCTCGGTCAGCACATCGGGCGTGTTGGTGACGGGGATGCGGTGCCGGGCGCACCAGGCGCGGTCGATCGCATCCACCCCGACGCCGTAGCAGGCGACGATCTCGAGCCGCGGCAGCCGGTCCATCAGCGCGGCGGAGGCGCCGATCTCGCCCTTGGTGACGATGCCGCGGATGGCGGGGGCGTGCTGCGCGAGGAAGGCCTCCTCGTCGCGCGCCTCGTAGAGCAGGCGGAGGGTGTAGCGCTCCGCCATGGGCGCGAGGTCCCAGTCCGGCAGGACGCCCATCACCAGAAGCTCCGGCTTGTCCAACTGCGCCTCCCCTGCAACTGTCCGGAGCGCTGTTAGAGCAAACCCTGCACGGGTGGAATCACCCGGCGGGGTCAATTCGCCCGCCGAGGGAATCGCAGAGAGGATTTCGCCGGCGGCAGCGGGCGAGGTCCGGATGGAGGATGGGACCATGTCGCTCAAGCTCTTCGACCTCACCGGCCGGCGCGCCCTCGTCACCGGATCGAGCCAGGGGATCGGCCTCGCCCTCGCCCGGGGCGTGGCGGAAGCGGGAGCAGCGGTGGTGCTGAATGGGCGCGACGGGGCGAAGCTGGAGCGGGCGGCGGCGGGCCTCCGGGCGGATGGGCTCGCGGCCGAGATCGCCGCCTTCGATGTCACCGATCCGGCGGCGGTGGAGGCGGGCGTCGCCACGATCGAGGCCGGCATCGGGCCCATCGACATCCTGTTCAACAATGCGGGGGTCAATCTCCGCGGCCCGCTGGACGAGATGCCGGACGAAACCTGGCGCGCGGTGATCTCGACCAATCTCGACAGCGCCTTCTACTGCGCGCGTGCTGTCGCCAAGCGCATGATCCCGCGCGGCCGTGGCAAGATCGTCAACACCTGCTCGGTGATGAGCATGCTCGGCCGGCCGGGGACCGGTCCCTACACAGCGACCAAGGGCGCGCTCGGGATGCTGACCAAGGCGATGTGCGCCGACTGGGCGCGGCACGGCATCCAGGCCAACGGCATCGCGCCCGGCTATTTCAGCACCGAGCTCACCGCGCCGCTGCGCGCCAACCGCGAGTTCGACGAGTGGCTCTGCAAGCGCACGCCGGCCGGCCGCTGGGGCGAGCTGCCGGAGCTGGTGGGGGCGGCGATCTTCCTCGCCTCCGATGCCTCGACCTATGTCAACGGGCACCTCCTCTATGTTGACGGCGGGCTGACAAGCGTGGTCTGACAGCAGACAAGGATCTGGATACGGGGAAGGAACGAGCATGATCACGCGCCTTGGATTGTTCGCGGCGGCGGCCACGCTGCCGGGGCTCGCCGCCCTTTCCCGCCCGGCCGCGGCGCAGCAGTCCGGCCCCATCACCACCGCCGACATCATCAAGCGCGGCAAGGTGCGGATCGGCGTCGTCACCGGCGCGCCACCCTTCGGCATGGTGGACGCCACCGGCAACGCCGTCGGCTACGACCTCGACGTCTCCAACCTGCTGGCAAAGTATCTCGGCGTGCCGGCGGAGATCTCCTCCCTCACCCCGCCGTCGCGCATCCCCGCACTCGAGGCCGGGCGGGTCGACTTCCTTTGCGCGACGCTCGGCGCGACGCCGGAGCGGGCGCGCTCGGTGATGTTCACCATGCCCTACAGCGCCTTCCGCATGGTGGTGATGGCGAAAAAGGACAGCCCCATCTCGAAGATCGAGGATCTGGCGGGCAAGCGCGTCGGGGTGCCGCGCGGGACGCCGCAGGAGCAGGCGCTACTGCGCCGAGCGCCGCGGGGGACCAATGTGGTGCGCTTCGAGGATGACGCGACCTCAGCCCAGGCGCTGATCGTCGGCCAGGTGGATGCGATCGGCATCCCCGACACCATCGGCGGCGACATCGCCAAGGGGCGGCCGGAGGCGGGGCTCGAGACGAAGTTCAACCTGTTCAACCAGCCCAACTGCATGACGGTCCGCAAGGACCAGTTCGAGCTGCGGCAGTGGCTGCAGAACACCATCTACTTCATGAAGACCAGCGGCGAGCTGGATGAGGTCTCGCAGAAGTGGACCGGCAGCCCGCTGCCGGCCGACTTGCCCGTGTTCTGAGGCCATGGGCGGCTTCCAGTTCCAGTTCGGCCCGGTCTTCGCCCGGAGCGACGTGCTGCTGGAGGGGCTGTGGCTGACGCTGCAGCTCTCCGCCATAGGCATCTCGCTCGGGGCGCTGCTCGGCATCCTGCTGGCGATGCTGCGCGGCCTGGCGCCGGGGCTGCTGCGCTGGCCGGTCGATGCGTATGTCGAGCTGGTGCGGAACACGCCCTTCCTGGTGCAGCTGCTCATCATCTTCTTCGGCCTGCCCTCCATCGGCGTGAAGCTGACGGCGGAGCAGGCGGCGATCGGCGCCATCATCCTCAATCTCGGCGCCTACTCGACCGAGATCGTCCGCGCCGGCATCGAGAGCATCCACCGGAGCCAGATCGAGGCGGGGCTGTCGCTCGCGATGACGCGCTGGCAGGTCTTCCGCCATGTCGTCATCGCGCCGGCGCTGGCGCGGGTCTGGCCTTCGCTCTCCAGCCAGTTCGTGCTGATGATGCTCTCCACTTCGGTCTGCTCCTTCATCTCCGTGCAGGAGCTTTCGGCAACGGCCGCCAATGTGGAGAGCGACACCTTCCGCAGCTTCGAGGTCTACATCACCGTCACCGCCATCTACCTGGCGCTGGCGCTGGCCTTGCGCGGGCTGCTGGCCGGTATCGGGGCGGTGCTGTTCCCGAAGGGCTCGGGGCTCGGGCGCCTGCGGGCGCAGTCCGGCCGATGATCCGGACCTTCTCGGAATCCGAGTTTCTCTTCATCGTCGCCTCGGCGCGCTGGACGCTGCTGCTGACGGTGCTGGCCCTGCTGCTCGGCGGGGCGCTCGGCTTCATCGTGGCGCTGGTCCGCACCTCCCGCCTCGCCCCGCTGCGGATGCTGGCGGCGGGCTGGATCGGGATGATCCAGGGCATCCCGGTGCTGATGCTGCTCTTCCTTTCCTATTACGGGCTTTCGCTCGCCGGCGTCGACATGCCGCCGATCGTCGCCGCCTCGGTTTCCATGGCGCTCTATGCCAGCGCCTATCTCGGCGAGATCTGGCGCGGCTCCATTCAGTCCGTTGCCTGGCAGCAATGGGAGGCCTCGGCGGCGCTCGCCATGTCGCGGGCGCAGCAATACCGTTACGTCATCCTGCCGCAGGCGGTGCGGATCGCGGTGGCGCCGACGGTCGGCTTCGTCGTGCAGCTGGTGAAGAACACCTCCATCGTCTCGATCATCGGCGTGGTGGAGCTGGCTCGGGCCGGCAACCTCGTCAACAACGCCACCTTCGCGCCCTTCAAGGTCTTCGGCACGGTGGCGGCGACCTATTTCGTCATCTGCTGGCCGATCTCGCTGCTGGCGCGGCGGCTGGAAGGAAGGCTGCATGCCCGTCGTCCAGGTTGAAGCCGTCCGCAAGAGCTTCGGCGCCGTCGAGGTGCTGAAGGGCATCGACCTCACCGTCGAGCGCGGCGAGGTGATCGCCATCATCGGCCGCAGCGGCTCGGGCAAGTCCACCTTGCTGCGCTGCATCAACGGGCTGGAGGTGATCCAGGCCGGGCGCATCGAGGTCTCGGGCCACAGGCTGGATGCCTCGGGCAAGGGCCTGCGCGAGCTGCGGAAGGATGTCGGCATCGTCTTCCAGAGCTACAATCTCTTCCCGCATCTCCGCGTCGGCGAGAACATCATGCTGGCGCCCCGCGTGGTCCTCGGCGTCGGCCGCGCCGAGGCGCGGCAGCGGGCGGAGGAGGCGCTGGCCGAGGTCGGGCTCGGCGAGCGCTTCGAGGCCTGGCCGGACAACCTCTCGGGCGGGCAGCAGCAGCGCGTCGCCATCGCCCGGTCGCTTGCGATGAAGCCGAAGGTCATGCTCTTCGACGAGGTGACGAGCGCCCTCGACCCGGAGCTGACGGGCGAGGTGCTGGCGACCATGGAGCGGCTGGCCGAGCATGGCATGACCATGCTGCTGGTGACGCATGAGATGGCCTTCGCCCGCCGCGTCGCCACCCAGACCGTCTTCATGCACCAGGGCAAGGTCTGGGAGGTCGGGCCCTCCGAGCAGCTCTTCGGCGCGCCGCAGACGCCGGAGCTGCGGCAGTTCCTCGGCAGCGGGCTGAAATAACCCCTCCCCCGCTTGACGGCGGCGAGGCTTGAGGGAACCCTAAGCTAGCTAGCTATCGACAAGGGAGGGCGCCCAGGCCCATGAGCATCAACGGCAAGGCCTATATCGTCGGGGCCTTCGAGCACCCGACCCGCAAGGCGGACGACAAGTCCGTGGCCCAGCTTCATGCCGAGGTCGCCTATGGCGCCCTGCAGGATGCCGGCCTCACCAAGGACGACATCGACGGCTTCTTCTGCACCGGCGCGGCGCCTGGCCTCGGGCCGCTGAACATGGCGGATTACCTCGGGCTGACGAAGCTCCGGCATTTCGACAGCACCGATGTCGGCGGCTCCTCCTATGTCATGCATGTCGGGCATGCGGCGGAGGCGATCGCGATGGGCCTCTGCGACATCGCCCTCGTCACCCTCGCCGGCCGGCCGCGGGCGGAGGCGATGGCCACCGGCACCGCGCCGCGGAGCTGGGGCGTCAACGTCCCCGACGACCCTTTCGAGATCCCCTATGGCCGCACGGTCGCCAATGCCTATGCGATGTGCGCCATGCGCCATATGCATGAATTCGGCACGATCAGCGAGCAGCTCGCCTGGATCAAGGTGGCGGCGAGCCACCACGCCCAGTGGAACGAGCAGGCGATGCTGCGCAAGGTCGTCACCGTCGAGGATGTGGTGAACTCCCCGATGGTCTCCGACCCGCTGCACCGGCTTGATTGCTGCGTCATCTCGGATGGCGGCGGCGCGCTGATCATCACCAAGCCGGAGATCGCCAGGTCGCTCAAGCGGCCGCTGGTGAAGGTGAAGGGGCATGGCGAGGCGACCAAGAACCAGAATGCCGGCTATACCGACCTCACCTATTCCGGCGCCCGCTGGTCCGGCCCGCGCGCCTTCGAGGAGGCGGGCGTCACCCCGCAGGACATCCAGTACGCCTCGATCTATGACAGCTTCACCATCACCGTGCTGATGCAGCTGGAGGATCTCGGCTTCTGCGAGAAGGGCCAGGGCGGGAAGTTCGTCTCCGACGGCAACCTGATCTCGGGCGTCGGCAAGCTGCCCTTCAACACCGATGGCGGCGGGCTCTGCAACAACCACCCGGCCAATCGCGGCGGCATGACCAAGGTGATCGAGGCGGTGCGGCAGCTCCGCGGCGAGGCTCATCCCAAGGTCCAGGTCCCGGGCTGCACGCTCGCGCTGGCGCATGGCACGGGCGGGCTGCTCGGCACCCGGCATGGCAGCGCCACCGTCATCCTCGAGCGGGAGTAGTCCGTTCGAACGCTGGAGCGCCGCCGGGCGCGGAAGCGTCAATCGATCGGATCAGAAAGGAGATTACCCATGGCAACCCCTGCCTCCAACCGCGCCCTTCCAGCCATCGCGGTCGACCCAACCAACAAGCCCTATTTCGATGCCGCGCGCGAGGGCCGCATGCTGATCGGGCTTTGCAAGGATACCGGCAAGCATTTCTGGTACCCGCGCGGCTGCTCGCCCTTCACCCTCTCGAACAATGTCGAGCTGGTGGAGGCGAAGGGCACCGGGACGATCTACACCTATACGGTGATGCGGACGAAGGAGCCCTACTGCGTCGCCTATGTGGAGCTGGATGAGGGCGTGCGCGTCTTCACCAACATCGTCGACTGCGACCTCGACGAGGTGCGGATCGGCCAGAAGGTGAAGGTGGTGTTCAAGCCGACCCAGGGCGACAGCCCGCCGGCGACCATGTTCACCCCGGTCTAGCCCTTGCCCGAGCCGCCCTCCCTAGCAATATTCGCTGCATTGCCAGGGAGGCAGCGATGGCTCAAGCGGGTGACAACACGCCGCCGGTGACGCGACGCGACGAGGGCGCCGTCGCCATCATCACCCTCGACCGGCCGGCGGCGCGCAACAGCCTTTCGCGCGCCATGCTGGCGGCGCTGCAGGCGGCGCTGGACGAGGTGGCGGCAGAGGAGGCCATCCGCTGCGTCGTGATCGCCGCCGAAGGGCCGGCCTTCTCCGCGGGGCACGACCTGAAGGAGATCACCGCCCATCGCGCCGACCCGGATGGCGGCGCGGCCTTCTTCACCGAGACGATGGATGCCTGCGGCACGGTGATGCAGCGGGTCACCACCCTGCCCCAGCCGGTGATCGCCGCGGTGGAGGGCGTCGCCACCGCCGCCGGCTGCCAGCTCGCCGCGAGCTGCGACCTGGTGGTGGCGGCGGCATCCGCGAAATTCTGCACGCCGGGGGTCGATATCGGCCTGTTCTGCTCGACGCCGGGCGTGGCGCTGGCCCGCGCGGTGCCGCGCAAATCGGCCATGGAGATGCTGCTGCTGGGCGAGATGGTCCCGGCGGAGGAGGCACATCGCATGGGCCTCGTCAACCGCGTCGTCGAGCCGGGCGCGGCGCTGCCGGCGGCGCTCGAGCTGGCGCAGCGGATCGCCGCCCGCTCCGCGGTCGCGGTGCGGATGGGCAAGCGCGGCTTCAACGCCCAAGCCGGCCTGCCGCTTGCCGAGGCCTATGCCTCAGCCGGACGGGTGATGGTGGAGAACCTGCTCGCCGAGGATGCGGCGGAGGGCATCGGCGCCTTCATCGGCAAGCGCCGGCCGGAATGGCGGCATCGCTGAGGAGGACGCATCATGGCCGCCGAGGATTACGACGCCGGGCTGGAGCGTTGCGCCGCCAATCACCAGCCGCTGACGCCGCTGCTCTTCCTCGAGCGTGCGGCGGCGACCTTCCCCGACCACATCGCCGTGGTGCATGGCGCCCTCCGCCGGCCCTACAGCGCGCTGCGCGAGCGCTGCGTGCGCCTTGCCTCCGCGCTCGCCGCGCGCGGCATCGGCCGGGGCGACACGGTGGCGGCGCTGCTGCCGAATATCCCCGAGATGGTCGAGGCGCATTACGGCGTGCCGATGGCGGGCGCCGTGCTCAACACCATCAACACCCGGCTCGACGCCGACACCATCGGCTACATCCTGCAGCATGGCGAGGCGAAGGCCGTCCTGGCCGACCGCGAATTTCTCCCCGCGCTGCGCGCCGCGCTCGCCATCAGCGGCGCCTCGCCCCTCGTCATCGAGATCGACGACCAGGAGGCGCCGGAGGCGGCGCGGGCCGGGACGCTCGGCGGGCTCGAATACGAGGCGCTGCTGGCCGAGGGCGACCCCGGCTTCGCCTGGCCCATGCCGGCCGATGAGTGGGATGCGATCGCGCTCAACTACACCTCCGGCACCACCGGGCGGCCGAAGGGCGTGGTCTACCATCATCGCGGCGCGCAGCTGCTGGCCACCGGGAACGTGCTCTCGGCCAGCATGGCGCGGCACCCGGTCTATCTCTGGACCCTGCCGATGTTCCATTGCAACGGCTGGTGCTTCCCCTGGACCGTCTGCGCCGTCGCCGGCACGCATGTCTGCCTCCGCGCGGTTCGCGGCCCGGCGATGTGGGCGCTGATGGCGGAGCACGGCGTGACGCATATGTGCGGGGCTCCCGTCGTCATGGCAACGCTGCTCGACACGCCCGAGGCGGAGAAGCGCGCCCTCCCCCACCAGGTGCAATTCGTCACTGCCGGTGCGCCGCCGCCCGAGGCGGTCCTCGGCCGCATGCGCGAGGCGGGCTTCGCCGTGCTGCATGTCTACGGGCTGACGGAGTGCTACGGCCCCTCTGTCGTCAACGAATGGAACCGCGCCTGGGACGCGCTGCCCCCGCCCGAGCAGGCGCGGCTGATGGCGCGGCAGGGCGTGCGCTACCTGGCGCTCGAATCGCTCGACGTGCTCGACCCGGCCACGATGCGGCCCGTCCCCCCCGACGGCGCGACCATGGGCGAGGTCATGATGCGCGGCAATGTCGTGATGAAGGGCTACTTCAAGGACCGCGCCGCGACCGAGGCGGCCTTCGCCGGCGGCTGGTTCCACACCGGCGACCTCGCGGTGAAGTATCCGGACGGCTACATCCAACTCCGCGACCGCTCGAAGGACATCATCATCTCCGGCGGGGAGAACATCTCCTCCATCGAGGTGGAGGATGCGCTCTACAAGCACCCGGCCGTCGCGCTGGCGGCGGTGGTGGCGAAGCCCGATGACAAATGGGGCGAGGTGCCCTGCGCCTTCGTCGAGCTGAAGCCGGGCGCCGAGGCGACCGAGGCGGAGCTGATCGCCCATTGCCGCGAGCGGATGGCCGGCTTCAAGGCGCCGAAATCCGTCGTTTTCACGGAGTTGCCGCGGACCAGCACGGGCAAAATCCAGAAACACGTGCTTCGCACCAAAATTCGAGCGGGGTGAAAACGCCACGTTAACCCGCCCTGCGACAGGCTGTGGCGATATCGCCACAGGACTCTACCATGGATGGGATGCACATCACCGAGGAGGCTGCTACGCCGGAGCGCGTCCTGGCGCTTGCCGAGCAAGCGGAAGCGCTTGCCGCCGGCAAGGTCCGGGCAATCCAGGCGATCACCGGGCAGACACGCATCCTCGCGCTGAATGCCACCATCGAGGCCGCGCGCGCCGGCGAGCATGGCCGCGGCTTCGGCGTCGTCGCCGGCGAGGTGAAGTCCGTCGCCGCCGAGGTCGCCCGCCTCGCCGCCGAGATGGACGGCGAGCTGCGCGGCGCCTTCGCAGCCCTTCGCCGCATCGGGGCCCGCATGGCGGAGGAGGTCAGCGGGCAGCGGCTGATTGACCTGGCGCTGAACGCCATCGAGATCATCGACCGCAACCTCTACGAGCGCAGCTGCGACGTCCGCTGGTGGGCGACCGACGCCGCACTGGTCGCGGCCGCGACGGATCCGGCGCAGCTCGCCCATGCCGAGCGGCGGCTCGGCACCATTCTCTCGGCCTATACGGTCTATCTCGACCTCTGGCTTTGCGACCTCTCGGGCCGCGTCATCGCCCATGGACGGCCGGAGCGCTATTCGGGGGTGCGCGGAGTGGATGTCCGCGATGCACCCTGGTTCCGCGCGGCGCTGAAGACGGCGAGCGGCGAGGAGTATGCCGTGACCGACATCGCCCGCTGCGGCCCGCTCGGCCATGCGCCGGTCGCCACCTATGCCGCGGCGGTGCGCGAGGGCGGTGCGACCCATGGCCGGCCGATCGGCGTGCTCGGCATCCATTTCGATTGGGCTCCGCAGGCGGAAGCGGTGGTGCAGGGCGCCCGCCTCTCGCCCGGCGAGCGCGCCCGCACCCGCGTGCTGCTGCTGGATGCGGCGGGGCGGGTACTGGCGTCGTCGTCGGGTGGTGGGGTGTTGTCAGAGGTCTTGCGGCTGGAGCATGGCGGGCGCGGCGCCGGCGCTTATCGCGATGCGCAGGGGCGCACCATCGCCTTCCACCGCACGCCGGGCTACGAGACCTATGAGGGGCTCGGCTGGTACGGGGCGCTGGTGCAGGAGCCGGGCTAGGGCGTGACCGCCGGAGGCTTGAACCAGGCGACACAATGGCAGGCCTGACCGTGATCCACGATCCGATGATTGCCGGTCGTCGTCTAGCGCACCAGAATCAACCGGCTCGCCAGCCCGGCGAGCCCGGCCAGGCCCATCACCATCGCCATCGGCACCGCCGTCCCGTCGTGGAAGACGCCGACCAGCGCCCCGGTCAGCGCGCCGCCGCCGAATTGCAGCGTGCCGATCAGGGCTGAGGCGCTGCCCGCCGCCCGCCCCTGGGAGGCCATGGCCAGCGCGGCGGCGATCGGCATCACCATGCCGATGCTGGCGACGAAGACGAAGAGCGGGATGGCGATGCCCCAGAAGCTGCCCGTCCCGGACACCGCCACCATGGCAAGCCCGGCCGCGCTCATCGCGGCGAGTCCCCAGAACAGCACCCGCTCCGGCGGGTGCCGCCGCGAGAGCATCGCATTGAGCTGCGATACGGCCATGATGCCGAGTGCATTGGCGCCGAACAGCAGCCCGTACTGCGCCGGCGCGACGCCGTGCAGCTCCATGAAGACGAAGGGCGAGCCAGCGATATAGGCGAACATCCCTCCCATCGGGAGCACGCCGGAGAGCACCAGCCCCATGAAGCGCCGGCTGCCCAGCATCCGCGCATAGACCATGGCGATGCCGGCCAGCCCTTCGCGCCGCCGCCGCTCGGGCGGCAGCGTTTCCGGCAGGACCAGCGCCACCACCAGGGCGAGGCCGAGGCCATAGGCCATCAGCGCCCAGAAGATCGCCCGCCAACCGCCCCAGCCCAGCAGCAGCCCGCCGATCGAGGGCGCCAGGATCGGCGCCAGCGTGACCACCAGCATCAGCCGCGACATCAGCCGGATCGTCTCCGTCCCCTCGGAGATGTCGCGCAGGATGGCGCGCGCCGTCACCATCCCGGCGCAGCCGCCGAGCCCCTGGACGAAGCGCCAGAGCGCCAGCCAGCCGACATCCTGGGTCATCGCGCAGCCGATGGAGCCGAGGATGAAGATGCCGAGCCCGCCCATCAGCGGCAGCCGCCGCCCGAAGCGGTCCGTCAGCGGCCCGAAGGCGAGCTGCGCCAGCGACATCCCCGCGAAGAAGCTCGCCAGCGTCGTCTGCACCTGCGCCGCATCCGTCCCCAACCCGGCGGCGATGGCGGGGAAGGCCGGCAGGTACATGTCCGTCGACAGCGGCCCGAAGGCCGACATCGCGGCGAGGACGAGGACGAGAAAGTGCGTGGCGGTCGGCATGGAACACGGGGTTAGCACTCGGTGCTGCACCGCACTATCGCCCCGGGCTCCGCTGCGGACATGCCAGGCCCTTGGGCAGTGATGCGGCGGCCTGGCCGCGATCGCGGCATATCCGTGCCCGGTGGCCGCGTTCGGCGCGCCATTCCCTCTCCCGGGCCGCCGGGCCTCGCCGCTAGGATGCGGGCCACCCGAAGCGGAGCGAGCCCATGGATGTCGGCGTCTTCCTTCCCATCGGCAACAATGGCTGGCTGATCTCCAGCACTTCGCCACAGTATATGCCGAGCTTCGACCTCAACCGCGAGGTGACGGACAAGGCGGAGAAATACGGATTCGAATTCGCCCTCTCCATGATCAAGCTACGCGGCTTCGGCGGCCCGAGCCAGTACTGGGACCACAATCTCGAGAGCTTCAGCCTGATGGCGGGGCTGGCTGCCGTGACCAGGCGGATCAAGCTCTTCGCCTCGGTCGCGGTGCTGACCATCCCGCCCGCGGTGCTGGCCCGCATGGCCGTCACCATCGACAGCATCAGCCATGGCCGCTTCGGTGTGAACATCGTCTCCGGCTGGCAGAAGGCCGAGTACGAGCAGATGGGCATCTGGCCCGGCGAGGCGCATTTCGCCCGGCGTTACGAGTACTGCTCGGAATATGTGACGGTGATGCAGGATCTCTGGGCCACGGGTCGGTCCGACTTCAAGGGCGACTTCTTCCGGATGGAGGATTGCCGCGTCAGCCCGCTGCCCATGCGGAAGATCGAGATCATCTCCGCGGGCCAGTCCAGTCGCGGCATGCAATTCGCGGCCGAGCATGCCGACTACAATTTCATCAGCGCCGGCGGCATCAACGACGTCTCGCAGGTCCGCCAGCATACCGACCGGCTGCTCGCCGCCAATGCCGCCGCCGGCCGGCAATGCGGCGCCATGCTGCTAATGATGATCATCGCCGACGAGACGGATGAGGCGGCGATGGCAAAATGGCACCACTATGTCGCCGGCACCGATCTGGAGGCGCTGGCCTGGCGGGACTCGCAGGCGGCGGCCGATGTGAAGGCGGAGGCGCACAGCACGGTCGGCCGCATGGTCCGCTCCGACCGGGTGCCGACCAACATGCTCCGCCTCATCGGCTCCTACGAGACGGTGGCGACGCAGCTCGACGCCCTGGCCGAGACTCCCGGGCTGCAGGGGGTGATGCTGACCTTCGACGACTTCCTCATCGGCATGGAGCAGTTCGGCACGCGCATCCAGCCGCTGATGCGGAGCCGGCGCCATGTCGCCGGGGCCGCCGCCTGATGATCGAGGAGGGGCGGACGGCCCGGCTTCGAGCGGCGCGCTGGTCGATGTCGACCTGCAGTGCGCCTATACCCAGCCCGGGCGCTACGTCGCCGCCTGTGAGACCGATCCTGGGCACGCCAGCCTCACCGACATGGCGGCGAAGTATGCCGGCGTGCTGCCGGCCGCCGAGGTGGCGGCGGCGCTGGCCACGATGGCCGGTGACTGCGCCGCCCGCAGCCGCTATGGAGGCGGCAACGAAGGAGACATCCGCGATGCTCGACCAGGCCGCCATCGACGCGCTCTTCCTCAAGGCGCGCAGTCAGAACAAGTGGACCGAGGAGCCCGTCTCCGAGGCGCAGCTCCGCCAGATCTACGACATCCTGAAGATGGGCTCGACCTCGGCCAACTGCTCGCCGGCGCGCTTCGTCTTCGTCACCAGCACGGAGGGCAAGGAGCGGCTCGCCCCCTGCCTTTCCTCCGGGAACCTCGCCAAGACGATGAGCGCGCCGGTTTGCGTCATCGTCGCGCAGGACTTGGAGTTCTACGAGAAGCTGCCGCGGCTCTTCCCGCATGCCGATGCCCGCTCCTGGTTCACCTCGAGCCCGGAGCTGGCGGCGGAGACGGCCTTCCGCAACGCGACGCTGCAGGGCGCGTACCTGATGATGGCGGCGAAGCTGGCCGGCCTCGATGTCGGCGCCATGTCGGGCTTCGACAAGGCGAAGTGCGACGAGGCCTTCTTCGCCGGCACCAAGGTGAAGTCCAACTTCCTCGTCAATATCGGCCATGGCGACCCGAGCGGCGTCTTCGAGCGCCTGCCGCGGCTCAGCTTCGAGGAAGCCTGCACCATCATCTAGACAGCCGGTAAACAGCCGGGCTCAGCGCTGGTCGATCACCGGGCCGACCAGCGCCGCGACCTCGAGCAGCGCCGCGTCGCCGAAGCGGGGTCCCACGATCTGCACGCCGACCGGCATCCCGTGCCGCCCACGCACGGCGGGAATGGCGATGCAGGGGACGTGCAGCAGCGTCCACATGCTGTTGAAGACGGGGTTGCCGGTGTCCTGCCGGCCAAGCGGCGCCTCGCCCGCGGCGGCCGGCGTCAGCACCGCGTCGAAGCGCGGGAAGAGCGCGTCGAAGAGCTTTCGGCAGTCGGCCGCCAGGTCGTAGGCGCCGGCCAGCTGCGCTCCGCCGATCTCGGCATAATTCTCGACGCGGTCCCGGAAATCCGCATGCAGCTTGCCATGGGCCATGACGTATTCGTGCAGGAAGGCGCCGCGCCCCTCGCCGAGCAGCACCACGCGCTGCGCCTCGGTGATGCCCTCGAAGGGCTGCGGCAACGCCAGCGTCTCGACCGCCGCGCCGGCAACCTCGAGCCGCCGCCCGGCCAGCTCCAGCGCGGCCTGGGAGTCGGGTGACGCCAGGTGCCAGTTCGGCCCCTGGCACAGGCCGATCCGCAGCTCGCGCAGCCCCTTCCCCAGCGGCCGGTCGAGGTCGAAGAGGCGGAAGGCCTCCGCCACCAGCCGCAGATCCTCCGGCGCGCGCCCGTACCAGCCGATGGTGTCGAGCGTGTGCGAGTAGCGCTTGGCGCCCTCGGTGTTCACCACGCCATGCGTCGGCTTCATCGCATAGATGCCGCAGAACGAGGCTGGGCGGATGATGCTCCCCCCGGTCTGCGTGCCGAAGGCGAGTGGCACCATGCCATCCGCGACCGCCGCCGCCGAGCCGGAGGAGGAGCCGCCCGGTGTCCGTGCCAGGTCATGCGGGTTGCGGGTCAGCGCCCGGCGCCCGGCGGCGGCGAATTCCACGGTGTCGGTCTTGCCGAGGATCACCGCACCTTCCCCCCGCGCCACGCCGACGCAGGCCGCGTCCCGCCCCTGCCGCAGCCCCTGGTAGATGGGCGAGTTGTAGGTGGTCGGCATGTCCGCCGTCTCGATCATGTCCTTCACGCCGACCGGCAGGCCGTGCAGGGCGCCCATCGTATGGGCCTTGTCCACCTCGCGGGCGCTGGCGATGGCGAGTTGCGGGTCAAGGAAGGTCCATGCCTTCACCACCGCCTCCCGCTCGGCGATGCGCGCGAGGCAGGAGCGCGTCAGCGCCTCGGCGGTGAGGCGGCCCTCACGGAGCTTGGCGGCGGCGACGGCGGCGGTGAGCTGCCAGGGTTCCATGCCTTTGCTTCCCTCGGCCGCGGGCCCGCAGGGCGGGCCGCGGCTCCTCGAACATCTCAGCGAACTTCGCCATGCGCGCCCGGCGCCCCGCCGTCAATCGTCCGCAAGGGGTAGGCATGGGAAGCTCTGCACCTGCTGCTCCCCGGGCCGGCATGCCGAAGCGGCGCCCGGTGCCGCAGCCACTGGACGCCGCCCCAGCGGGCCCCGCCACCGACCCGAAGCGTCGGCGGCGGGGCGCCCGGCCTGCCTCAGCCCGCCTTCAGCGGCAGGGCGAGGAAGGCCCGCCCGCCCTCGCGCTCGATCTGCAGCGCGATGGCCGGCTTGTTGTCCCGCCGCGCGGCGCCCACGGCCTCGGCAACGTCGCGCGGGCCGCTCACCGCCCGGTCCCCGGCGCGGAGGATGATGTCGCCCGGCTGCAAGCCCTGGGTCGCGGCCACGCTGTCAGGCTGCACCTGGGCGACCACGGCGCCGGGCCCGCCGCGGTCACGCGGCGCCAGCGCCAGGCCGAGATTGCCCGAGCCCTGCGGCTGCTCCGGCCCGCCCTTCGCCTCCTGCTGGCCCGGGATGCTGGCGAGCGTCACCCGCTGCTCGACCGTCTTGCCGTCGCGCTGCAGGGCAAGCGTGATGGTCGCGCCGGGCTTCTGCTCGCCCACCGCCTCGGCCAGGTCGCGCGGCACGACGACCCGGCGGCCATTCACCCCGGTAACGACATCGCCACTCTGCAGACCTGCCCTGGCCGCCGGCCCGTCCGGCTCCACCCCGCCGATCAGCGCGCCCCGGCTCTCCTCGAGGCCGAGCGCGCTGGCAAGCGTCGGGTCGATCGCCTGCATAGAGACGCCGAGCCAGCCACGATCCACCCGGCCGTGCTCCTTGAGCTGGGTGATGACCGATTGAGCCAGGGAGGAGGGCACCGCGAAGCCGATGCCGATATTGCCGCCGGAGGGCGAAAAGATCGCCGCATTCACGCCGACCACCTGGCCCTGCGCGTTGAACAGCGGCCCGCCGGAATTGCCCGGGTTGATCGAGGCGTCGGTCTGGATGAAGTCGTCATAGGGCCCGGCGCCGATCTGCCGCCCGCGCGCCGAGACGATGCCCGCCGTCGCCGTGCCGCCGAGGCCGAAGGGGTTGCCCATGGCCAGCACCCATTCGCCGACCCGCAACTGGTCGCTGTTCCCGAAGGCGACGGTCGGGAGGCTGCCGCCGGCATCGATCTTCAGCAGGGCGAGGTCGGTCTTCGGGTCGGTGCCGACGACGCGGGCCGGCAGCTGCCGGCCGTCGGCCAGCTCCACCTTCACCGCATCCGCCTGGCCGACGACATGGTTGTTGGTCACGACGTAGCCGGCCGGGTCGATGATGAAGCCGCTGCCCTGGCCCGTGAGCCGCCGCTCGGCCGGGCCCCGGCGCTGCTGGAAGAAGCGCTCGAAGGGCGTGCCGCGGAGTTCCGGCGGGAGTTGGGCGGAGGTCGCCTCGGCATGGCCGGTGATGCTGATCCGCACGACCGCCGGCGCCACCTGCGCTGCAAGGTCGGCGAAGTCCGGCCCGACCGGGCGCGGCAGGGCGACGGCCGTCGCCGGCTGGCCCGCGGATTGGCCCGCTGGTTGAGCAGTGGCGGGCGGGAGGAAGGGCGTCAGCGCGGTTGTGCCGAGGGCGAGGGCCAGCGCGCCGCCGGTGAGGATCTTGGTGATGCGGGACATCGTGTTGGTCTCCTGTCCGGGGGGCGGGTCGCTCCGGGCGACCGCCATGCCCCATCAAAGCCCCTGGCACCTGCGGGCTTCCTGCCCCGGACCATACGGATCGGTATGGTTCCGCCGCGGCCGGGCTCCGCCTATCCTGCCGCCCGCGAACTGGGCGCGGAGGCGGCGTGAAGATCCTGCTGGTGGAGGACGATGCGGAGACCGCGGCCTTCATCCGCCGCGGCCTGACCGAGGCCGGCCATGTGGTGGACCACGCGGCCGACGGGCCGGACGGCCTGCACCTCGCCATGCAGGCGAGCCATGACGTGCTGGTGGTCGACCGCATGCTGCCGAAGCTGGACGGGCTCGGCCTGGTCCGCGCCCTCCGCGCCGCAGGCCTCCGCACCCCCGTCCTCTTCCTCACCGCCCGCACCGGCGTCGGCGACCGGGTCGAGGGGCTGGAGGCCGGCGCCGACGACTATCTCGGCAAGCCCTTCGCCTTCGCCGAGCTGATGGCGCGCCTCAACGCCCTCGCCCGCCGCCCGCCCATGGCGACGGAGGCGACCACGCTCCAGGTCGCCGATCTCGAGATGGACCTGCTCCGCCGCCAAGTGGCACGGGCCGGCCGGCGGATCGAGCTGCAGCCGCGCGAGTTCCGCCTGCTCGAATACCTGATGCGCCGCGCCGGCCAGGTGGTGACGCGGACCATGCTGCTCGAGGGCGTCTGGGACTTCCATTTCGACCCGAAGACGAGCGTGGTCGAGACGCATATCAGCCGGTTGCGCGCCAAGCTAGGCGAGCCCCTGCTCATCCACACCATGCGCGGCGCCGGCTATGCCATCCGCGCCCCGGACTGACACCCCCCAGGACGCTGCTGCGCGTCGCGCCGGTGGTGCCTGGGCGGAGCCCGCCCCCCCGGGCGAGCCCGAGGCGCGACGGGCCATGGGCGTGGAGCAGGCCACCCGTTGGTGGCGCACCACCGCCTTCCGCGTCACCCTGCTGCACCTGCTGTTGACCCTGCTCGGGACCGCGGCGCTCTCCGGCATCGCCTGGTGGGCGACCACCGGCTACGCCCTGCGCCAGCTGGCGCAGGAGGTCGACCGCGACAGCGGCCTGCTCGTGCAGGCCTCACGGCTCGGCGGGCCACGCTCGGTGGCGCTCTCGGTCGAGGCGCGGCTCGCCGCCGACCGCAGCGGCACACAGTACTACCTGCTCGCGTCGCCGGCGGGCGAGCGCCTCGCCGGCAACCTCGCCAGCGCGCCGGGGGCGCCGGGCTGGGCGACGCTCCGCCTCGAAGGCCGGGAGGAGGGGGAGTCGGCCGAGCTCCTCGCCCTCGGCACCCCGCTGCCCGGCGGCGGCTTCCTCGTCGTGGCGCGGGATGTCGCGCCCGTCCGCCAGCTCGAGTCGCTCCTGCTCGGTGCCGCTGGCTGGGTGGGCGGCGGGGCGGCGCTGGTCGGCCTGCTCGGCGGGCTGCTGATGGGCCGCGGCGTCACCCGCCGCGCCGCCGCCATGGATGCCGCGCTGGCCCGGGTCGAGGCCGGGGAGATCGGCCATCGCCTCCCGATCCGCGCCGGCGGCGATGAATTCGACCGCCTGGCGCGGCGCATCAATGCCGCGCTCGACCGGGTGCAGGGGCTGATGCAGACCCTCCGCCAGGTGACGGACGACATTGCCCATGACCTGCGCACCCCCCTCACCCGGCTGCGTGGCCGGCTGGAGGCCGCGCTCCGTGCCGAGGGCGCTGCCGGCTGGCGCCCGGCCACCGAGGCCGCGCTGCGGGATTGCGAGCAGCTGCTTGAGATCTTCGCCGCCCTGCTCCGTATCGCCCAGGTGGAGAGCGGCGCCCGCCGGGCCGGCTTCGCCCGCCTCGACCTCAGCGCCCTCGCCGCCACCGTCGCCGAGGTCTACGCCCCCGCCGCCGAGGAGCGCGGCCAGCGGCTGGAGGCCGAGGTCCCGCCCGGCATCCTCGGCTTCGGCGACCGCGAGCTGCTGACCCAGGCCCTCGCCAACCTGCTGGAGAATGCGGTGAAGCATGGGCGCGAGGGCGGCCGCATCCGCCTCGCCCTCACCGCCGGCCCGCCCCTTGGCCCCACGCTCGTCGTCGAGGATGACGGCGAGGGCATCCCGCCCGATGAGCGCGAGGCGGCGCTGCGCCGCTTCCACCGGCTGGACGCCGCCCGCAGCCGCCCGGGCGCCGGCCTCGGCCTTGCGCTGGTCGCGGCGGTCGCGGAGCTGCATGGCGCCCGCCTCACCCTCGGCGATGCCGGGCCCGGCCTCCGGGTGGAGCTCGCTTTGCCCGCCGCTCCCGCCGGCCCATAGTGCGCCGCATGACGGATCGGGAGCATATGGCGGCAGCGCTGGCGCTCGCGCGGCGGGGGCTCGGCAATACTTGGCCCAACCCGGCGGTCGGCTGCGTTCTGGTGAAGGACGGTCAGGTGATCGGCCGCGGCTGGACCCAGCCCGGCGGCCGCCCCCATGCCGAGACGCAGGCGCTCGACCGCGCCGGCGACTCCGCCCGCGGCGCCACCGCCTATGTCACGCTCGAGCCCTGCTCCCACTGGGGCCGCACGCCGCCGTGCTGCGACGCGCTGGTCCGCGCCGGCGTCACCCGCGTGGTCGTCGCCACCGGCGACCCGGACCCGCGCGTCGACGGCCGCGGCCTGCAGCGCCTGCGCGAGGCCGGCGTCATCGTCGAGCTCGGCCTGATGGGCGAGGAGGCCCGCCGCCAGAATGCCGGCTTCGCCCGGCGCATCACCCGCGGCCTGCCCCTCGTCACCCTCAAGCTGGCGACGACGCTCGACGGCCGCATCGCCACCTCGACAGGGGAGAGCCAGTGGATCACCGGCCCTGCCGCCCGCCGCGAGGCGCATGCGCTGCGCGCCCGGCACGACGCCATCCTGGTCGGCAGCGGCACCGTCCTCGCCGACGACCCGGAGCTCACCGCCCGCCTCCCCGGCACTGCCCGCGTGCCGCTGGCCCGGGTGGTGGCCGACAGCCGCCTCCGGACCCCGCTCTCCTCCCGCCTGGTGCGGACGGCCCGCGCAGTGCCGACCTGGATCGCCACCCGCACCAATCAGCGCCCCGCCGCCCTCGCCCCCTACCAGGAGGCCGGGGTGCAGATCCTCCCCATCCCCCGCGCCAAGCCCGGCCTCGACCTCGCAGCCCTGCTGGGCGCGATGGCGCAGCGGGGCATCACGCGGGTGCTGGCCGAGGGCGGGGCCGGCCTCGCGGCCGGGCTGCTGCGCGGCGGCTTCGTCAACCGGTTGGCCTGGTTCCATGCCCCCGGCATCATGGGCGGCGACGGACTGCCCGCCGTCCAGCCCTTGCCGGTTGTTCTGCTTTCCGCCATGCCCAAGTTCCAGAGGGTTGCAAGCCGCTCCCTGGGCGAGGACTGGCTGACCGAGTTCGAGGAGTGCGGGCCATGTTCACCGGGATCGTGACCGACCTGGGGACGGTGCGGGAGATCCAGCCGCTGGGCGACGGGCAGGACATGCGCCTCGTCATCGGTACCTCCCCCGCCTTCCTCGCTGAGCCTGCGCCGGCCGCGATCGGCGCCTCCATCGCCTGCTCGGGCTGCTGCCTGACCGCGGTGCAGCTCGGTGGCGACTGGTTCGCCGTCGATGCCTCGGCCGAGAGCCTATCCAAGACGACGCTCGGCCGCCTCTCCCCCGGCAGCCGGATCAACCTCGAGCGCTCGCTCCGCATGGGCGACGAGCTCGGCGGCCATCTCGTCTCCGGCCATGTCGATGGCGTCGCCGAGGTGCTCTCGGCGGTGCCGGAGAACGGTTCCGTCCGATATCGCTTCCGCCTGCCGGAGCATCTCGCCCCCTTCGTCGCCGCCAAGGGCTCGGTCGCCGTCGACGGCATCTCGCTCACCGTCAATGAGGTCGAGGGCGCGGTCTTCGGCGTCAACGTCATCCCGCACACCGCGGCCGTGACCACCTTCGGCACGCTGCAGCCGGGCGGCTTCGTCAATATCGAGATCGACACCCTGGCGCGCTACGTGGCCCGGCTCGTCTCTTTCCAAGGCATTTCGGGCCAGGGCATTTCGGCCAAAGGGGTTTCGGCATGACCGGCGCGGTGGCGACGAAGACCGTCAACTTCTCGGACTTCATCTCCCCGACCGAGGAGCTGATCGAGGAGGCACGGCGCGGCCGGATGTTCATCCTGGTCGATGACGAGGACCGGGAGAACGAGGGCGACCTCGTCATCCCTGCGCAATTCGCCACGCCCGATGCGGTCAACTTCATGGCCCGCTTCGCCCGCGGCCTGATCTGCCTGGCGATGGACCGCAGGCGGGTCGAACAGCTCGGCCTGCCGCTGATGGCGCAGGCCAACGGCACCCGCCATGCCACCGCCTTCACCGTCTCGATCGAGGCGAAGGACGGCGTGACCACCGGCATCTCGGCCGCCGACCGGGCGCATACCATCGCGGTTGCGATCAACCCAGAGATGGGGCGCGAGCATATCGTGACCCCGGGCCATGTCTTCCCCCTCGTCGCCCGCGACGGCGGCACGCTGGTCCGCGCCGGCCATACCGAGGCCTCGGTCGACCTCGCCCGCCTCGCCGGCCTCAACCCGTCGGGCGTGATCTGCGAAATCATGAACGACGACGGCACCATGGCGCGGATGCCGGACCTCGTCGCCTTCGCCCAGCACCATGGCCTGAAGCTCGGCACCATCGCCGACCTGATCGCCCACCGGCGCCGCACCGAGCGCCTGGTCCGCCGCCTCTCCGAGGGGCATATCGACCACCCGATCGGCGGCGACTGGCGCCTCGTCGTCTATGGCAACACCCTCTCGCCCGGCGAGCACCTGGCCCTCATCCGCGGCGATGTCAGCGCACCGGGGCCCGTCCATGTGCGGATGCATGCCGCCAACCTGCTGCACGACATCGTCCTCGGCGCCGGCACCGGCGATCTGCACGATTCGATGCGCATGATCGAGGCAGCCGGGCGCGGCGTCGTCGTCATCATCCGCGACTGGCGGCCGGACGGCATGAGCGAGCAGGTGAGGAACAATCGCGACCGGCAGGTAGCGCCGCCCGAGATCCGGGACTATGGGATCGGCGCGCAGATCCTCGCCGATCTCGGGGTGCGCGACATGGTGCGGCTGTCGAACAACCCGCGGCCCATCGTCGGGCTGGAGGGTTATGGCCTGCGGGTGGTGGAAACCCGCCCGCTGGCCCAGAAGGAAGGCTGAATGAGCACGATCGATGCGCCGGAGCGCCAGGCGCGGCCGCTGGAAGGGCCGGCGCCGCACCTGCTGGTGATCCAGGCGCCCTACTATGCCGATGTGGTTGGCGGCATGCTGCGCGGCGCGCAGCGTGTCTTCGCCGAGGTCCAGGTGACCGCCGATGTGGTCGATGTCGCCGGCGCCTTCGAGCTGCCGGCCGCGCTGCGCATGGCGCTCAGCCAGCCCGTCAAGGGGCGCGGCTCGGTCCGCTACGACGGCTTCCTGCTGCTCGGCTGCGTGGTGAAGGGCGAGACGGACCATTACGACTTCATCTGCACCGCCGTCTGCCAGGGGGTGATGGATGTCTCGACCGAGCGGGGCGTGGCCATCGGCTTCGGCCTGCTGACAGTCGACAGCCTTGCCCAGGCCGAGGCACGCTCGGCCGATGACCGCCACAACAAGGGGGCCGAGGCGGCGCATGCGCTGCTCGGCCAGGTGGCGCTGCGGCGGCGCTGGAGCCTGGCGTGAGCGGGAACTGGAAGACCTCGGACCTCGGCACCAGCGAGCTCGACAAGCTCCGCGCCGAGATGGAGGCCGAGCAGGCCGGCACGCCCGAGGCGCCGAAACCTGCCGCCAGGCCGGCCGGAAAGCCCGGCGGCAAGTCCCGCCACCGCCGCCCCGGCCAGGGCCCGGGCGGCCCGCAGGTTCGCGGCGGTCGCCCGCGCACCGGGGCGCGCGTCGCCGCCGTCCAGGCGCTCTACCAAAGCGAGCATACTGGCGAGGCGGCCGAGGCGGTCATCCAGCAATTCCTCAGCCACCGCATCGGCGGCGGCTTCGAGGATGGCGGCGTGCCGGAAGCCGACCGCCCGCTCTTCGGCACCATCGTCCGCACCGCCGCGAAGCATGGGGACCGGCTGGACGGGCTCATCACCACCCATCTCGACGCCGACTGGCCCTTGATGCGGCTCGACCCGGTGCTGCGCGCCCTGCTCCGCGCCGCCTGCGCCGAATTCGCCGAGGGCGGCGGCCAGCCCCCGGCCCGCGTTGTGATCAACGAGTATCTCGACATCGCCCATGGCTTCTTCGGCGGCGAGGAGCCGCGCTTCGCCAATGGCGTGCTGGATGCGCTGGCCCGCAGCCTGCGGCCGGAGGAATTCGCCGCCGGCCGGAAGTAGCGGGATGGCCGGGCCGCCCGCCGAATTCGCTCTCATCGCCCGGCACTTCCTGCCGCTGGCCGGGCCGGGCGCGCTCGGCCTCGCCGACGATGCGGCGCTGCTCGACCCGCCCCCCGGCCGGCAACTGGTCCTTGCCGCCGATGCCATGGTGGCGGGCGTCCATTTCCTGCCCGATGACCCGCCCGAGACGATCGGCCGCAAGCTGCTGCGGGTGAATTTGTCCGACCTCGCCGCCATGGGCGCCGCCCCGCTCGGCTACCTGATGACGACCGCCCTGCCGCGCGACCTGCCGGAAGGCTGGCTGGCCGGCTTCGTCGCCGGCCTCGCCGCGGACCAGGCGCGCTTCGGCCTTTCCGTCCTCGGCGGCGACACCGTCTCCATCCCCGGCCCCGTCAGCCTGTCGCTGACCATCCTCGGCAGCGTCGCCCCCGGCACCGCCCTCCGCCGCGCCGGCGCCCGGCCCGGCGACGGGCTCTGGGTCTCGGGGACCATTGGCGACGGGGCGCTCGGCCTCCGCGTCCTCCAGGGCCGCCTTCAGGCCGATGCCGCGGGCCACCTCGCCCGCCGCTATCGCCTGCCGGAGCCGCGCCTTGCCCTGGGCGCGGCGCTCGCCGGCCACGCCCGGGCGGCGATGGATGTCTCGGACGGGCTGGTCCAGGATTGCGGCCATCTCTGCCGCGCCTCCGGCTGCGGCGCCCTGATCGAGGCAGCGCGCATCCCCCTCTCGCCCGCAGCTCTCGCCCTGGTCACGGCCGACCCGGCGCTGCTGCCACTGGTGCTGACCGGCGGCGACGACTACGAATTGCTCTTCGCCGCCCCGCCTGGCGCCGGCATCGAGGCGCTGGCCGCCGCTGCCGGCACCCCCGTCACCCGGATCGGCGAATTCACCGAAGGACCCGCCGAGGTCCGGGTCATGGATTTGGAGGGCGCCCCCGTGGCGCTCCCCTCGGGAGGATGGTCGCATTTCTAGCGAGGAGAGGCGCATGAGGCGCCAGGTCTGGCTGCTCTTCTGCTGCCAGGCCCTGATGCAGGCCGCGACCGTCGGCCAGGCGGTGATGGCGGCGCTGATCGGCCACAGCCTCGCCGAGGACAAGTCGCTCTCGACCCTGCCCGTCGCCATCCAGATGACGGCGACCATGGTGGCCTCCATCCCGGCCGGGATGGTCTTCGCCCGGCTCGGCCGCAGGCCGGGCTTCATCCTCGGCGCGCTCGGGGCGATGGCCGGCTCGCTCACTTTCGCCGCTGGCGTCTGGACGGGCGATTTCATCCTCTACTGCGCGGGCGCGGTGCCGGCGGGCCTGGGCTTCGGCATCGCCCAGCATTACCGCTTCGCCGCGGCCGAGGTCGCCTCGCCCGGCTATCGCCCACGTGCCATCAGCCTGGTGATGACGGGCGGCATTCTCGCCGCCAGCCTCGGGCCGGAGCTGGTGAAGGCGACGCGGGACAGCTTCCCGCCCTATCTCTTCCTCGGCACCTACCTGGTGCTGGCCTGCCTGCCCGTGCTCTGCATGGCGCTGCTCGCCTTCACCCGGCTGCCGCCGCCTCCTGCCCGCCATGCCGGCGGCGCGTCGGTGTGGGAGATCATTGCCCGGCCGGCCTTCCTCACCGCTGCCGTCACCGGCATGGTCGCTTATGGCACGATGAACCTGCTGATGACCTCGACGCCGGTGGAGATGATGCTCTGCGGCTTCGGCATCGGCGCCTCGGCGACGGTGATCCAGATCCACGCCGTTGCCATGTTCGGCCCAGGCTTCTTCACCGGGCGGCTGATCACCCGTTTCGGCGTCCGCCCCGTGATCGTGGCCGGCGCGGTGCTGACGGCGCTCTGCGTGGCGATCGGGCTGATGGGCGAGAGCTTCGCCCATTTCAGCCTGGCGCTCGGCCTGCTGGGGCTCGGCTGGAATTTCATGTTCGTCGGCGCCACCACCCTGCTGGCGACCGCCCATGCGCCGGAGGAGCGGGTGCGCGCCCAGGCGGCGAACGACACCATCGTTTTCGGCACCGTCGCCTGCACCGCCTTCCTCTCCGGCGCCGTGCATGCGCAGGCGGGATGGACGGTGCTCAACCTCACGGTGCTGCCGGCGCTGGCCCTGGCGCTCGGCGCGATCGCCTGGCAGCAGATGCGCGGGGCGCGGGCGGCGGCGAGCTGAAGCGCCCGCAGAGCAAGCTCCGACCAGGTGGGATCACCCGTTCGGAGTAATTCGCTCGGCTGACCACCAGGCTGGAGCGGGTTCTGCGAGCCAGGCCGAGCGGAGGCCGCTCTAGCGTCCCGTGCCCGAGCCCGGCGCCCCGGGGCTGGTCGGGATGGAGGCGCCCGGCCCGATCCGCCCGACATTGCCGAAGAGCGCCTGCAGCAGCGAGCGGTCGTTGCCTGGCGTCGGCGTCACCCGCGAGACCATTTCCACCGGCTTGGCATCATCCTCGCCCAACACCTTCACCTCGCGCACCACGCCATTGGGATCGAAGGCGATGACCACCGTCTGCTGGTCCGTCACCAGCAGCTCGCGGCCCGGGCGCTGCCGGGTCCGGCTGCTGATGTAGTACCAGATGGGGTCGCCGAAGGTGCTGCTCTGGGTGGGGGAGCCGAGCAGGGTCTGCACGTCCTGGCGCGTCTGCACGCCAGGGGTGATTTCCTTAAGCTGGTCCTCCGTCACGCGGTTGCCGCGCTGCACCACCGGCGCGTCGAAGACACTGCAGCCGGGCAGCGCCAACAGCACGCCAAGGGCCAGCGCCGCCGCGCGCAACCGTGGCGCACCAGGCCGATTGACCGGATGGCAGGGGCGATCCATGTCTGGTCCCAATCTCGATCTCCGCCCGCGGCAGGGTGCCGCGGGCCGCGCATGACTGCTCCGGCGCGAATGCCACCATGCCACGGCAGGGTCAACCGCGCCGTGCCCGGACCGTGAAGAGGACCGAACGACCATGGGCCTGCTCGCCCTGTTTCGCCGCAAGCCGCATGAGCGGACCGGCTTCGAACTCTACGGCGCTGCCGTCGCCGCCGCGCGGGACCCGTGGTACTTCGACGGCCTCGGCATCCCGGACACGCTGGACGGCCGCTTCGACGTGGTCGGGCTGCATGTCGCCCTGCTGATCCGCCGGCTCCGCACCGACCCGGACAAGCGCGGCGCTGCCCTCGCCCAGGCCGTCTTCGATGCGATGTTCGCGGATATGGACATCAACCTCCGCGAGATGGGCGCCAGCGACATGAGCATCGGCAAGCGGGTGAAGCAGATGTGGGAGGCATTCCACGGCCGTTGCATCGCCTATGAGGCGGCGCTCGATGCCGGCGACGTCCCGGCGCTCGCCACTGCCCTCGAGCGCAATGTCTGGCGGGAGGTGGCCGAGGCGCCGCGCGAGCCCGCCCTCCGCCTCGCCCGCCATGCCGCCCGCTCGGCCGACGCGCTGGCCGCGCTGCCCTTCGCCACCCTGCTGCGCGGCGAGGCGCCGTTCCCCACCCCGCAGGAGGCTGCCGATGCCGCCTGACCAGGGCCCGGAATTCTCCCGCCCCCTGGCGCTCGGCATGGTCCGCGAGGGGGGCCGCCGCCTGTCGCTCACGGCGACGCCGGCGGAGTGCGCGGCGCTTGCCGCTCGATTCGGCATCCTCGCCCTCGATAGCCTGGGCGCGGAATTGCACCTGGCAACGGAGCCGGAAGGTACGGTCCGCGCCGAGGGCCGCATCGCCGCCCGCCTCACCCAGGCCTGCATCGTGACGCTGGAGCCCGTCCCGCAGGCGGTCGATGAGCCGGTCGCCTTCCGCCTCCTCCCCCCGGGCCGCGAGCCGCAGGACGGGCCGGAGGATATCGACGAGATCGAATGCCCCGACGGCACCGCCGATCTCGGCGAGGCAGTGGCCGAGCAGCTGGCCCTGGCCCTAGACCCCTATCCCCGCGCGCCTGGTGCCGAGTTGCCGGATGAGGCAACGGACCGCTCCGCCGACGCCTTCGCGGCCCTCTCCGCCTTGCGGAGGAACTAGCCCGCGGCGGGAGATGCGCCTCGACACCGCCTGCACGGCGCTTGCACGGCGCTTGCACCCTGGGGGGTGCGGTGCTACAGCCCCGCCCTCCCGTTGAAACGCCTTGCGTGTTGCAAAGAAAGGCTCGGCGCCATGGCCGTCCCGAAGAAGAAAGTTTCGCCCTCCCGTGCCGGTATGCGGCGGAGCCACCAGGCCCTGACCAAGATGGCCCATGCGGAGTGCTCCAACTGCGGCGAGCTGAAGCGCCCGCATCATGTCTGCTCCTCCTGCGGGCATTATGACGGCCGTGAGGTCGTGCCCGCCGGGGACGCGCTGAAGGCCGCCATCCGCCACTGAGCCAGCATCGGCATCCGGGCGGGGAAAGGCAGATCGTGTCGCAGAGTACAGGTGCCTCCGGCTTCTCCCTGGCGATCGACGCCATGGGGGGCGACCATGCGCCCGACAGCGTCCTCGATGGGCTGGAACTGGCCGCGGAGCGTCATCCGCAGGCCCGCTTCCTGCTGGTCGGCGACGAGGCCCGCATCGGCGGGATGCTCGCCCGCCGGCCCCGCGCCGCCCGCGCCTGCAGCCTGCGTCATGCGCCGGATATCATCTCCTCCGAGATGAAACCGACGGCGGCGCTGCGCCAGGGCCGGCAGAGCTCGATGCGCATCGCGATCGACGCCGTCGCCGGCGGCGAGGCGAGCGGCGTCGTCTCGGCCGGCAATACCGGCGCGCTGATGGCGCTCGCCAAGATCATCATCAAGACTCTGCCCGAGATCGACCGGCCGGCGCTCGCCGCCATCGCCCCCTCGGCACGCGGCGACGTGGTGCTGCTCGACCTCGGCGCCAACGTCCAGTGCGATGCCCGCAACCTCGTCGAATTCGCCGTCATGGGCGACAGCTTCGCCCGCGCCGTCCTCGGCCTGACCTCGCCGAGCTTCGGCCTGCTCAATGTCGGCTCCGAGGAGCTGAAGGGCGACGACCGGGTGCGCGCCGCCGCCGAGACGCTGCGCGAGAGCCATATCGGGCCCAATTTCCACGGCTTCATCGAGGGCCATGACATCGCCGCCGGCACCGTCGACGTGGTGGTCACGGACGGCTTCACCGGCAATGTCGCGCTGAAGACCGCCGAAGGCACGCTGAAGCTGATGCGCGACCTGCTGCGCCAGGTCTTCACCAGCAGCATCCCCGCCCGCGCGGGCTACCTTCTGGCCCGCCCCGCCCTCGACCGCCTGCGCGAGTGGATGGACCCGCGCCGCTACAACGGCGCCATCCTGCTCGGCCTCAACGGCGTGGTGGTGAAGTCCCATGGCGGGACGGATGCGCTCGGCTTCGCCCATGCCGTCGACGTCGCCATGGACATGGTCACCCACCGCTTCAACGACCGCATCCGCGAGGGCCTGGCGCAGATCGGCAAGCCGGTCGCCGCAGCCTGAAGGAGGGCGCCCCGATGCTCCGTTCCGTGATCGCCGGCTGCGGCGGCTACCTGCCGGAACGCTGCGTGCCGAACGCCGCGCTCGGCGCCGAATTCGGCATCGAGACCTCGGATGAGTGGATCGTCGAGCGCACCGGCATCCGCCAGCGCCACATCGCCGCGCCGGGCGAGACCGCCTCCGCCATGGGCGCCGCCGCGGCCCGCCAGGCGCTGGAGCGCGCCGGCATCGAGGCCGGCCAGGTCGATGCCATCATCGTGGCGACGGCGACGCCGGACAGCGCCTTCCCGGCGACGGCCGTGCGCATCCAGCAGCATCTCGGCATCACCGGGGGCTTCGCCTTCGACCTGTCGGCGGCCTGCACCGGCTTCGTCTATGCCCTCGGGGTGGCCGATGCGCTGCTGAAGACCGGCCAGGCGCGCTGCGCCCTCGTCATCGGCACCGAGGTCTTCTCCCGCATCCTCGACTGGACCGACCGTGGCACCTGCGTGCTCTTCGGCGACGGTGCCGGCGCGGTGGTGCTGACCGCCGAGCAGGGCACCGAGCGCGGCATCCTCTCCACCCATCTGCACTCCGACGGCCGGCATGGCGACATCCTGCTGGTCGATGGCGGCGCCGGCTCAACCGGCGGGACCGGCCTGCTGCGCATGGCGGGGAAGGAGGTCTTCCGCCACGCCGTCTCCAAGCTCGCCGCCGTGGTGGACGAGGCGCTGGCCGCCAACGGGCTGAGCCATGCCGACCTCCGCTGGCTGGTGCCGCACCAGGCCAATCTCCGCATCATCGAGGCGATGGGGAAGAAGCTGAACCTGCCGCGCGAGCGGGTGGTGGTGACGGTCGATCGCCATGCCAATACATCCGCCGCCTCCATCCCCCTGGCGCTGGCGGATGTCGCCGGCCGCGGCATGATCGAGCGCGGCGATCTGGTGGCGCTGGAGGGCATCGGCGGCGGCCTGACCTGGGGCGCCTGCCTGCTGCGCTTCTGAAGGACTGCGCCGCCGCCATCGAACCCCTCGCCTGCCCTGCGATCCGGCCGTTATGGTGTGCCGGGCTTGCAGTCAGCCAAGCTTGAAGTAGGAAGGTAGCGGGGTATGGCGATTTTGTCCGGCCTGCTGGGGCATGCAGGCGCGTTCGATCCGGCGCAGGCGCGGGAGGAGTATGGCCGCCTGCTGGCCGCAGACGAACCTGTCGAGAGTGCCTACAAGATCGTCCGCGACGTGATCCTGCTGACGGACCGCCGGATCCTCCTGATCGACAAGCAGGGCATCACCGGACGGAAGACCGAGTATCTTTCCATCCCGTACCGGAGCGTCGTCCGCTTCTCCGTCGAGAGCGCCGGCCATTTCGACCTGGAGGCCGAGCTCAAGATCTGGGTCAGCGGAGCCGCGGCGCCCATCGAGCGGACCTTCAACCATAAGGTTGATGTCTACGCCCTTCAGGCCGCCATCGCCGGGCGCATCCCGAGATAAGCGAGGGCAGGAACGAGCCGCCTGCCAGGGCGCCCGCCCCGATGCGGCTTTCACTACTGCGACATTCCAGCAACGCTGTGGCGCATTCGCCAGAGCGCGGTTGACGCCTGTGGTGGATGCCGGTTTTCTAACGGTCAGAATGGCTTGCGGGAACCGGTTGCCAGATGAATACGCTGACACGCGCGAACCTGGCCGAGGCGATCTACAGCCAGGTCGGGCTGTCGCGGAACGAATCCGCAGCCCTGCTCGAATCGGTCCTGGAACGCATCTCTGCGGCCCTTGAGTCCGGCGAGGCGGTGAAGATCTCCGCCTTCGGCACCTTCATGGTGCGCCAGAAGGGCCAGCGCGTCGGCCGCAACCCGAAGACCGGCGTGGAGGTGCCCATCCTGCCTCGCAAGGTGCTCTCCTTCCGCCCCTCCCAGGTGCTGAAGGCGCGCATCAACGGCCAGGTCGCGCCCGCCTCGGACAGCGCCGCGTGAGCGACCAGCTGTCTCCCCGCCCCCGCAAGGCGCCGACTGCCTTCCGCACCATCAGCGAGGTGGCGGACGACCTGCACATCCCGCAGCACGTCCTCCGCTTCTGGGAAACGAAATTCCCCCAGCTCAAGCCGCTGAAGCGCGGTGGCGGGCGGCGCTACTACCGGCCGGAGGATATCGGCCTGCTGCGCCGCATCGCCGACCTGCTCTACACCCAGGGCTACACCATCAAGGGCGTGCAGCGGCTGCTGCGCGAGGGCGGGCTCGGCGAGGCGGAGCTGCCGCTGCCGGAGCCTGCCGAGGCCCCGCCCGAGAGCCTCCGCAGCATCATCGAGGAGCTGGAGGACATCGCCGAGGAGCTGCACGGCCTCGCCGGCCGATAATGGCGGAAGGGCTCTAGCCTCGGCGAAGGCGTGGTGCTATCCCCGCGCCCGGTACGGATCGTAGCGCAGCCTGGTAGCGCACTTGTCTGGGGGACAAGGGGTCGTGGGTTCGAATCCCGCCGGTCCGACCATCCTTCACCCCGGAAACTGAGATCTTGGCCTTGACCGCCAAGCCCGCCACAAGCAACTTGGGGTTGCTCAACGCGGGCAGGATGGCTGCCCCAGGCCGACCAGCCGTTAAGCCGCCTGCGAGGATCGGAAACCCCGCACCGCCGCCCCTGCCCCGCCGCCGCCCGCCTTTCCTGCCGCGCCGGCCCGCCTCGGCATCCGCGTTTGAGCCCTTGCATCTGCCGCTCCTGTCGATACGTAGAAGCAGGAGGACAGCACGATGGCCGAGGACGAGGACATCCCGCTGAGCGGCGGCATCCGCCAGAAGCTGGTCGACACCAAGCAGGCCTGGGCCCGCGACGGCCGCCTCCTCACCGGCACCCAAGGCGACCCGACGCGGGACCGCTTGCCGCCCGGCCAGACCCTGGTGAGGGACTGGCCGGTCCTCGACCTCGGCGTGCAGCCCGATGTCTCGCCGGACCGCTGGCGGCTCCGCATCGAGGGGCTGGTGCAGGCCCCGGTGCGCCTCACCCTTCCCGAATTCATGGCCCTGCCGCAGACCGAGCTGGTCAACGACATCCACTGCGTCACCCAGTGGAGCCGCTACGACAATCGCTGGCAGGGCGTCCGCGCCCGCGACCTCATCGAGATGGCCCGGCCGAAGGAGGAGGCGCGCTTCGTCTCCTTCACCTCCTATGACGGCTACACCACCAATGTCCCGCTGGCGGAGTTCACCCGCGACGAGGTGCTGCTGGCCCATTCCTGGGAGGGCGAGCCGCTGGCCCGCCAGCATGGCGGCCCGGTGCGCGTCGTGCTGCCCCGCCTCTATTTCTGGAAAAGCCCGAAATGGGTGACCCGGATCGAGCTGCTGCGCGAGGATCGGCCCGGCTTCTGGGAGGTTCGCGGCTACCACAACAACGGCGACCCTTGGGCGGAGGAGCGGTATGGCTGAGCTCGGACGGCGCGCGGCCCTGGCGCTCGGCGCGACGGCGATGAGCGGCCTCGCCGGCGCCGCGGAGCCGACCGCCTTCGACTTCCGCATGGACTCGATCGATGGCGGCCCGCTCGACCTCGGCGGCTTCCGCGGTCGGCCGATGCTGGTGGTGAACACCGCGAGCTTCTGCGGCTTCACCCCGCAATACGCCGCGCTGCAGAAGCTCCATGACCGCTTCTCGGCCCGCGGCCTCGTGGTGCTCGGCGTGCCCTCCAACGACTTCAACCAGGAAAGCGCCGACGCCCGCACCATCAAGCGGTTCTGCGAGGCGAATTACGCCGTCACCTTCCCGATGACCATGCCCGCCCGGGTGCGGGGCGCGCAGGCGGCGCCGCTCTTCGCCTTCCTCGCAGCCAATGGCGGTGGGCCGCCCCGCTGGAATTTCCACAAATACCTGGTCTCGCGCGACGGGCGCCGGGTGCAGGGCTTCCCCACCGCGACGGAGCCGGACGCGCCGGCCCTGGTTCGCGCGGTCGAGGCGGCGCTGGCCGCTACTCCGGCAGCCTGACTGCCGAGATGATCACCACGGCGCTGGCATAGGGGTATTCGTCCGTCATCGTCAGCGCCACTTCCGCCCGGTGCCCGGCCGGCGTGATGTGCGCCAGCCGCTCCGCCGCCCCGCCCGTCATGCGCAGCGTCGGCTGCCCGCTCGGCAGGTTGACCACGCCGAGGTCGCGGAAGAAGACGCCCGCCCGGAACCCCGTTCCCAGCGCCTTGGAGGCCGCCTCCTTCGCCGCGAAGCGCTTGGCATAGGTCGCGGCCCGGAGCTTTTCCGTCCGCCGCTCCGCCTTGGCGCGTTCCGTCTCGGTGAAGACCCGCTCGAGGAAGCGCTCGCCATAGCGGGCGATGCTCTGCTCGATGCGGCGGATGTCGACGACGTCATTGCCGAGGCCGAGGATCATCCGCGCGCCCGCTCCACCCGGAGGTTGTCGGCCGGCGCCCGCAGCGCGCCCATGATGCGCTCCAGGTGCCTGAGGTCCCGCACCTCGACATCAAGGGCGATCTCGCAGCTCTCCGGGTCGCGGTGATTGACCTTGAGCCCAGCGAGCGCACCATCCTGCTGCGCCACCGTCTCGGTCAGGGCAGCGAGTGCCGAGGGCCTGTTTCGCGTCTCGACGATGATCCGCCCGACATGGTGGCCGACCGCCTCCTCGACCCAGTCGATGTCGAGGAAGCGCTCCGGTGCCGCGGCGAAATTCTCGAGGCTCCGGCAATCCGCCGCATGGATGCTGACGCCCTTGCCGGTGGTGACGATGCCGAGGATACGCTCGCCCGGCAGCGGGTGGCAGCAGCCGGCGAAATGATAGGGCATGCCGCTGACGAGCCCCGTCACCGGCATCGCCGCCGGCGCCGCCCCGCGCCCGGACCCCGGCCGCTCCGCGCGCCCGAGCGTCGGCCCGGCACCGAGCCGCCCACGCGGCCGGGCCAGCGGCAGCGGGTCCGCGATGCGGGGCGGCGTCCGCAGCTCCGGCACCGCCGCCTGCACCACCTCCCGCGCCGAGAGCGAGCCGGAACCGACGAGCAGGTAGAGCTCCGGCAGCCCCGGCTGCTTCAGCGCCTTCAGCGCGCCTTCCAGGAGCTTCTCGGAGAAGTCGAGCCCCTCCTGCCGGAAGGCCTTGGTGATGGCGGCGCGGCCGCTCTCCTGGTTCTCCTCCCGCTGCCGCGCATGGACGAAGCGGCGGATGCGCGCCCGCGCCTTGCCGGTGACGACGAAGCGCTCCCAGGCCGGGTTGGGCTGCCCGCCGCGGGCGGTGATGATCTCGACCTGGTCGCCATTCTCCAGCATGTGCCGGAGCGGGACGATCTTGCCGTTGACCTTGGCGCCGACGCAGGTGTCGCCGACCTGGCTGTGGACCTCATAGGCGAAGTCCACCGGCGTCGCGCCGCGCGGCAGCTCGATCAGGTCGCCCTTGGGGGAGAAGCAGAAGACCAGCTCGCGGTGCAGCTCGAGCTTGGTGTCGTCGAGGAATTCCTGGACGCCCTCGGCATTCTCCAGGATGTCGAGCAGCGCCCGCACCCAGGGGTAGCGCTTGCGCGCCGTGCCGCCGGCCGTCTCCGGCCCCTGCTTGTAGATCCAGTGCGCCGCGACGCCGTACTCGGCGACCTCGTGCATCTCGCGGGTGCGGATCTGCACCTCGATCTTGGCGTTGCGCCGCTCCGGCACCGTGACGCCGGTGTGGAGCGACTGGTATCCGTTGGTCTTCGGCGTCGAGATGTAGTCCTTGAAGCGGCCGGGGACGACGCGATAGGCGTCGTGCACCGCGCCGAGCGCCATGTAGCAGGCGTTGCGGTCGTCGACGATGACGCGGAAAGCCATGACGTCCGAGAGCGCCTCGAAGGCCACGTTCTTCTTCTGCATCTTCAGCCAGATCGAATAGGGCGACTTCTCCCGCCCCAGCACGTCGAGCGCGTTCACCCCATGCAGTGCGAGCACGCGCTTCAGGTCCTGCTCGATCTCGCGGATCAGGTCCGCGCCCTGGCCGCGCAGGAAGGTAAGGCGCGCGGCGATCGTCTGCCGCGCCTCCGGGTGCAGCGTCTGGAAGGCGAGCGTCTCCATCTCGGTCTTCAGCGCGTCCATGCCGATGCGCTCGGCAAGGGGGGCGAAGATCTCGAGCGTCTCGCGCGCCGTCTTCTGCCGCCGCGCCTGCTGCGGGACGAAATGCAGCGTCCGCATGTTGTGGAGCCGGTCGGCGAGCTTCACGAGCAGGACGCGGATGTCCTCGCTCATGGCCAGCACCAGCTTGCGGAGGTTCTCCGCCTGCTTGGTCCGCTCCGACTGCAGCTCGATCCGCGTCAGCTTGGTGACGCCATCGACCAGCCGCGCCACCTCGGCGCCGAAACGCCGCTCGATCTCCTTCAGCCCGACCGCCGTATCCTCGGCGACGTCGTGCAGCAGGGCGGTGGCGATGGTCGCGCTGTCGAGCCGGTAATCGGCCAGGATGCCGGCGACGGCGAGCGGGTGGGTGATGTAGGGCTCGCCATTCTCCCGCTGCTGCGCGGCATGCGCCTCGGCGGCGAGCTGCCCGGCGCGGGTGAGGAGGCCGATATCCGCCCGTGGGTCATAGGCCAGCACCCGCTCGGCGAGCGTCGTGGCTTCGGCATAGCCGGGCGGCAGCGTGGCGCTCGCAACGGTTCCGGTCGCCGGGCCCTCAGGGGCGCGCGGCACCGTGGCAGAGAGGGGCCCGGTGTCGCGCGGCGTCAAGCGGCCCGCCTCAGCGGCGGCCGCCGCCGCCCAGCTCGGCGGCGATCGCGGCCTCGAGGTCGTCCGGCGACATGTCCTCGAGGCCCGCGCCCTCGGCAGGCAGCTCCTCGTTGACGTCCATGACGCCGAAGATGTTCTCGTCGGTGGCGATGAGGTCGAGCACCTCCTCCTCCGCCGGCTCCGGCTCCGGCGCGCGCTGCAGCGACTTGATCAGGTCCGCCTCGACCGAGGGAAGGTCGATGGTCTGCTCGGCGATTTCGCGGAGCGCGACGACGGTGTTCTTGTCGTTCTCGCGCTCGAGGGTCAGGTCCTCGCCGCGGCCGATGTTGCGGGCCCGCTGCGCGGCGGTGAGCACCAGCTCGAACCGGTTCGGGATCTGGACAATGCAGTCTTCGACGGTGACGCGCGCCATCTCGGCCTCATGAACTGGATCGGCCGCCCCGAAGGGCAGCGCGGATGAACCCTCCAGATAGCCATGCCGCCCCGCTTTCGCAAGCGCCGGGCGCCGATCACTCCCCGATTGGCACGGGAAGGTCTTCGGCCGGAAGCGCCGCCAGCAGCGCCTCCACCGTCATGCCGAGGCGCGGATGAACCCAGCTTGGCACCACATCGCGCAACGGCTCCAGCACGAAGCGGCGGAGATGCGCCCGCGGATGCGGCAGCACCGGATCCGGCGCCGTGCGGAGGATGTCATCGATGGCGACGATGTCGAGGTCGAGCGTCCGCGGGGCATTGGGATAGGGCCGCTGCCGCCCGGCGCCCTCCTCCAGCCGCTGCAGCGCGGCGAGCAGCGCCGCCGGGTCGGGCGTCGTGCCCTCCAGCCGCGCCACGCCGTTGACGTAGCGCGGCGCACCCGGGACCGGTGGCACCGGTTCGGTTTCATACCAGCGCGAGAGTGCGGCAAGCCGCATTCCGCACAGCCCGCGGAGCGCCGCCGCAGCAGTGCGGCAAGTCTCGACTGGTGCTTTTCCGTCATATCCGGGCAAATTCGCGCCGATGGCGATGAGAACCACGCTTTGTCGCTTAACCACCTGCAATGTTCGCCTAAACTGGAGGGTGCGCAGACTGGCGCGTCCCATATTTCGAAAGCAACGACCTTGCAGCCCGACCGGATCGAACGCCTCGCCGTCTTCATCGACGGGGCCAATCTCTATGCCGCTTCACGTACCCTTGGCTTCGACGTGGACTACAAGAACCTGCTGGCCCATTTCCGCCGCCAGGCCTACCTCATCCGCGCCTACTACTACACCGCCCTGCTCGAGACCGAGGAGTACTCCCCGCTCCGCCCCCTCGTCGACTGGCTCGGCTACAACGGTTACTCCGTCGTCACCAAGCCCGCCAAGGAATTCACCGACGCCACCGGCCGCCGCCGCGTCAAGGGCAGCGTCGACATCGAGATGGCCGTCGACGTGCTCGACCTCGCGCCGCATCTCGACCATGTCGTCATCTTCTCGGGCGATGGCGACCTCCGCCGCCTGGTCGAGGCGGTGCAGCGGCGTGGCGTACGCGTCACCGTCATCTCCTCCATCCGCACCCAACCGGCGATGATCGCCGACGAGCTGCGCCGCCAGGCGGATGCCTTCATCGACCTCTCCGAGCTCGCCGAGCACATCACCCGCCGCCAGGTGGAGCCGCGGCAGCGCCAGGCCGGCGCGGCCGGTGGCTCCTTGCCCAAGCTCGCGCCAGTGCGCGCGACGCCTGCCGAGCCCTTCCGCGAGACGCCGGAGTTGCCGGAGTGAGGAGGCCGGAGTGAGCGATCCGGCGCCGCAGCCGGACCGCGACTGCCCGTTCTGCCCCCGGCTCGCCGCGCTCCGCGAGGCGAACCGGGCCGCCTTTCCGGACTGGCACAATGCCCCCGTCCCCTCCTGGGGCCCGCGCGAGGCTGGGCTGATGGTACTCGGCATGGCGCCCGGCCAGCGCGGCGCCAACCGCACCGGCCGCCCCTTCACCGGCGACCATGCCGGCCGCCTGCTCTACGCGACCTTGCTGAAGCATGGCCTCGCCGAGGGCAGCTACCTGGAGCGCCCGGATGACGGGATGGCGCTGACCGGGTGCCGCGTCACCAATGCGGTGCGGTGCGTGCCGCCGGCGAACCTGCCGCAGCCGGCCGAAATCCGCGCCTGCAACGGCTTCCTCGCCGGCGAGATCCGGGCGATGCCGCGGCTGCGGGTGGTGCTGGCGCTCGGCGTGCTGGCGCATGATGCCTGCCTGCGTGCGCTCGGGCTGAAGCGCAGCGCGACTCGCTTCGCCCATGGCGCCGTGCATGAGCTGCCCGGCGGGCTGGTGCTGGCCGACAGCTACCATGTCAGCCGCTACAACACCTCGACGCGGCGGCTGACGACGGAGATGTTCGAGGCCGTCGTCGCCGCGATCCTGCCGCGCCTGTAGGGGCTCAGCCGCCCGGGCCGCCCGAGCCGCCGGTCTGCGTATTCGCCGCCGCCGGCTGCGACGGGGCCGGGCCTGCCCCGGTCGCCTCGCGGTAGGCAGCCGTGGTCGGCGGCGGCGGCTTGTCCGGCGCGTCGGCGGTCATCTTGTGGAAGCCGAGCGCCAGGGTGATCAGGATCAGCAGCGGCGCGATGACGGTGGACAGCGAGATGCGCGGCATTCTCCGCTCCTTCGGAAACGTGCCACTCCAGGACGCACGGCGCGCCAGCCGGTTCAGACGGAGCACGGATCGATGCCGAGAGACCCAGCCCCCGAATTGCTGAGCCCTGCCGAGATGGCCCGGGCCGATGCGCTGGCGGCCGCGGCGGGTTTCCCTACCCTCTGCCTGATGGAGGCCGCCGGCCGCGCCGTGGCCCAGGCCGCCCGCCGCCGCTTCCGCCCGCGCCGGACCCTGGTCCTGGCCGGCCTCGGCAACAACGGCGGCGACGGCTATGTCGCGGCGCGGCTGCTGGAGGCGGCAGGCTGGCCCGTCTCCGTCGCCGCCATCGCCCCGCCGCGTCCCGGCAGCGATGCGGCGGCTGCGGCGGCGCGCTGGCGCGGCCCGCTGGTTCCCTTCTCGGTGGCGGAGGCGGGGCGCGCCGGCCTCGTTATCGATGCCGTCTTCGGCGCCGGCCTCGCCCGCCCGGTCGATGGGCTGGTGGCTGAGGTGCTGCAGGCCTGCCGCACCCCGATCCTCGCCATCGACACCCCCTCCGGCCTCGACGGCGCCACCGGCCAGGTGCTGGGCTTCGCCGCGCAGGCCGCACTCACCGTCACCTTCTTCCGCCTCAAGCCCGGCCACCTGCTGCTGCCCGGCCGCGGCCTCTGCGGCGAGACGCTGCTGGCCGACATCGGCCTGCCCGCCTCGGTCCTCGAGGTGATCGCCCCGCGCAGCCGCCGCAACGGCCCCGGCCTCTGGCGCATGCCCGGCCTTGGCCCGGACTCGCACAAATACACCCGTGGCCACCTCACCGTCCTCGGCGGGGCGGCGATGACCGGGGCGGCCCGGCTTGCCGCCGGCGCCGCGCATCGGGCAGGCGCCGGCCTCGTCACCATCCGCGCGCCCGATGCCGCGGCGGCCGCGCTCTACCGCGCCTCCGAGCCGGGCAGCCTCGTCACCGAGGCGCCCGTCGCGTCCCTCCTCGCCGACCCGCGCCGGGCCATCTGGCTGATCGGCCCCGGCCTCGAGCCCGATGACGCCACCCGCACCGCCCTCCGCCAGGTGATCGACGCCGGCCGCCAGCTCGTCGCGGATGCCGGCGCCCTCGGCGCCGCCGCCGACATGCCGGAGGTGCTGGCAGGCGCCGCCATCCTCACCCCCCATGCCGGCGAGTTCGCCCGCGTCTTCGGCCCCATCGGCGCGGACAAGCCGGCGGCCGCCGGCCGCGCCGCCGCCCGCACCGGCGCCGTCGTGCTGCTGAAGGGTGCCGATACTGTCATCGCCGCCCCGGATGGCCGGACGGTCATCAACCACAATGCCCCGCCGAGCCTCGCCACCGGCGGCACCGGCGATGTCCTGGCCGGTACCATCGCCGCGCTCCTCGCCCAAGGCATGCCTCCCTTCGAGGCCGCTGCCGCAGGTGCCTGGCTGCAGGGCGAAGCCGCCCGCCTCCACGGCCCAGGCCTGCTCGCCGAGGACCTGATCACTCTCCTGCCAGCGGCAGCGGCCGCCGCCTCCCGGCCCTGACGAATTTCGCTTGCTCACCCTACATTACAGGGAGTTTCATTGCGTTCCATCAAAGGGCCCGACCATGTCCGAAGTCCTGGAACAAGCTGGCCTGCTCGACCGCGCCCTTCGCCGCGTCACCAGCCTCTGGCGCGACATGGCCGACCGCGTGACCGGCGCCGAGGCGGAGGGCATCGCCGAGCAGATGCGCGCCTGCCTCGAGGACCGCGGCGGCGAGCTCTCGGCCCGCAACCGCGCCGCCAAGCTGGCCCAGGCCTATCTCGGCCTCGATGCGCCAGGCCGCATCGGCTTCCTCCGCACGCTGGCCGACTTCGACTCCGACGAGGCGGCCGTCCGCGCGGCCATGGACCGGGTCCAGGCCGCCGCCGATGCCGCGGAGCGGGCCAGCGCCCAGGCCCGCCTCCGCCGCGCACTGGAGCCGCCGCGGCTCCGCCTGTTGACGCAGTTCACCACCATCCCCGACGGGGTGAAATTCCTCGTCGACCTGCGCGGCGAGCTCCTGCGGGTGATGGATGGGGACCCGCTGCTCGGCGCGTTGGAGAGCGACCTGCGCGGTCTGCTGGCGAGCTGGTTCGATGTCGGCTTCCTCGAGCTGCGGCGGATCGACTGGAACAGCCCCGCCGCCCTCCTCGAGAAGCTCGTCAGCTACGAGGCGGTGCACCGCATCCGCACCTGGCGCGACCTCAAGAACCGGCTCGACAGCGACCGCCGCTGCTACGCCTTCTTCCACCCCCGCATGCCGGAAGAGCCGCTGATCTTCGTCGAGGTTGCCTTGGTCAAGGGCCTCGCCGGCAGCGTGCAGCGGCTGCTCGACGAGAAGGCCCCGGTGCTGGACCCGGCCACGGCCGATACCGCCATCTTCTACTCGATCAACAACTGCCAGCGCGGGCTGGACGGCATCAGCTTCGGCAATTTCCTCATCAAGCGCGTGGTGGCGCTGCTGGGCGCGGAGCTGAAGGGGTTGAAGGCCTTCTCCACCCTCTCGCCCATCCCCGGCTTCTGCCGCTGGCTGCAGGAGCGCATCGCCGAGGGCGAGGCCGGGATGGTGACGGAGGAGGAGCTGTCCGCGCTCCGCGCCGCCGCCCCCGCCATGCTGGCCCTCCCTGCCCCGGCCGAGGGCGGCGCCGCCACCACCAGCGCCCCGTCCCTCGCGCCGGAGACGCCGGCCCAGACCCTTGCCCGCATCCTCGCCCGCCGCGGCTGGCAGCGGGAGGAGGCGCTGACGAAGCTGCTGGAGCCGGTGCTGACGCGCCTCTGCGCCACCTACCTGGTGCAGGCCGCCTCGCCGCGGAACCCGAAGCGGGCGCGCGACCCGGTGGAGCATTTCCACCTGTCCAACGGAGCGCGGATCGAGCGGCTGAACTGGCGCGGCGACACCTCCGACAAGGGGATGCGCGAGAGCGCCGGGCTGATGGTCAACTACCTCTACGACCCGGCGCGGATCGAGGAATACCACGAAAGCTACATGGGCGAGGGTAAGCGCCCGATGGCCAGCGCCATCCGCAAGCTGGCAAGGGCCTGAGCAGCATCGGCCCGGGCGAGGCCCAGGGGCAGGCCATGACTGCGCTCGGCCAGATCAGCTAACTCGACTACACGGTGATCTTCGCGCGCGACCTCGCCGCAATGCGAGAGTTTTAAGAGCGTGTCCTGGAATTCCCGTTGTCGCGCCGCCTCAGCGACCGCTGGTTCGAGTACCGGATCGGCTCGGTCACGCTGGCGCTGACCACCCATGGCGGGCGGTTCAACGACCCGCCGCCGGCGCCGGGCGCGCTGTCGGTCCAGCTGGCCTTCCGCGTTCCGCCGCCGATGGTGGCGGCCTGCGCGGCCGAGTTGGAGGCCAAGGGGGTTGCGCTGGTCTCGCCGCTGACCGACCACCCCTTCGGCCACCGGACGATCTTCTTCCGCGACCCGGACGGCAACGTCCTCGAGATCTACGCCGAGATCTGAGGCGGCGGGCTACCCCCGCGCCCGCATCAGCCGCGCCTTGTCCCGCGCCCAGTCCCGCTCGGCGATGGCGTGGCGCTTGTCGTGCTTCTTCCGCCCCTCGGCCACGCCGAGCAGCACCTTGGCACGGCCCTTCTCGTTGAAGTGGATCTGCATCGGCACGATGGTCGCGCCCTCGCGTGCGATGTTGCCGATCAGCTCCTGCACCTGCTTCCGGTGCAGCAGGAGCTTGCGCGGCCGCGTCGGCTCGAAGCGGGCGACGGTGCTGCCCGCCTGCCATTCCGGGATGGTGCAGTTGAACAGCCACATCTCGCCGTCGCGCTCGCCCGCCCAGGCCTCGCTGAGCGTCGCCCGCCCGGCGCGGAGCGACTTCACCTCCGGCCCGACCAGCGCCATGCCGGCCTCAATCGTCTCGCCGATCGTGTAGTCGTAGCGCGCGCGGCGGTTCTGCGCCGCGATGCCGTGCGAGATCAGTCCCTTCTTCGTCTTCTTCTCTGCCATGAGGGCCTATCTAGTTGAGGAGGCCCACCGATACCATGGCCTCCCGCACCCGCTTCCGCACCGGCTCCGAGACGGGGGCCATCGGCAGGCGGCAATGGTCGCTCCCCTTGCCGAGCAGGCTGGCGGCATACTTCACCGGCCCTGGCGAGGTCTCGGCGAAGAGCGCGTCGTGCAGCGGCAACAGCCGGTTCTGGATGCCCATCGCCTCGTCGATCCGCCCCTCGCGCCAGGCCTTCTGCATCTCGGCGCAGAGCCGGGGCGCGACATTGGCGGTGACGCTGATGCAGCCGGTGCCGCCAGCCGCGTTGAAGGACAGCGCCGTGTGGTCCTCCCCCGAGAGCTGGATGAAATCCGGCCCGCAGGCCCGGCGGGTGTGCAGCGGCCGCGCCAGGTTGGCCGTCGCATCCTTCACGCCGATGATGTTCGGGTGCTGCGCCAGCCGCGCCATGGTCTCGACGCTCATGTCGATCACGCTGCGCGGCGGGATGTTGTAAATGAAGAGCGGCAGGTCGGCGGCATCCGCCAGCGTCCTGAAGTGGAGGTACAGCCCCTCCTGCGTCGGCTTGTTGTAGTAGGGCGTGACGACCAGCGTCGCATCCGCCCCCGCCGCCTTGGCGTGCTTCACGAAGTCGACCGCTTCCGCCGTGCTGTTGCTGCCCGCGCCGGCGATCACCGGCACCCGGCCGCGCGCCACCTCGACGCAAAGTTCCACCACCCGCTTGTGCTCGGCATGGCTGAGGGTCGGGCTCTCGCCCGTGGTGCCGACGGGGACGAGGCCCTCGGTGCCCTCGGAGATCTGCCACTCCACCAGCTCCTGGAAGGCTTTGTCGTCCAGGGATCCATCGCTCCGCATCGGCGAGATCAGCGCGACCATCGATCCCCTGAACATCTTCTCTGTCCTCCCTGCCGGCCCGATGGGCGGTCCGCCGAAGCTAGTCGCCGGAACGGGCGGGAACAAGGCCGCGCGGGACAGCGAGGGGTCCGATCGGGTACAAGGCACCGATGCGCCGCCGAACCGTCCTTGCCCTGCCCCTGGCCCTCTCCCTGCCAGTACCGGCCCTCGCCCAACCCGCCCCGCCGGGCGGACCGGAGGCCGTGCGCTCCGCCGGCCGCCAGGCGGTCGCCTTCGCCAACAGCCAGCGCTGGGCCGAGGCCGATGCCGCCGCCCAGGCTGCCGACCCGCTGATCCGCAAGCTCGTGGCCTGGATGCGCCTGCAATCCCGTGGCAGCGGCGCGACCGCGCCCGAGATCGTCGCCTTCGCTCTCGCCAATCCCGGCTGGCCCGCCCAGGACGCGCTCGCCCGCCGCGCCGAGGAAGCGCTGGCCGCCGACCCCAACGACACCCTCGCCGCCGAGTATTTCGCCGCCCGCGCCCCCCGCACCCTCGACGGCTACCAGCGCCTTGCCGATGCCCTCGCCCGCGCCGGCCGCGGCGAGGAGGCGGCGAAGATCATCCGCATCGGCTGGCAGGAGGCGCCGGCCGATGCCATGGCCGAGCCCGCCTATCTCGACCGCAACGCCGCCAGCCTGACGCCCGAACACCACTGGCAGCGCTTCGACCGCCTGGCGCTGGCCCGCGAGGCCGCAGCCGGCCGCACCCTCGCCTATCTCGACCCGGCCCGGCAGGGCATCGCCGCCGCCCGCCTCGCCTATGCCGCCGACCAGGCGGATGCCGACCTGCCGGCGCTTGCCACCGCCGCCGCGAGCGATGCGGCGCTGGCCTTCGAGCGCGCCCGCTGGCTCCGCCGCCGCGACCGCGATGCCGAGGCCGCAGCCTGCTGGGCGACCAGCCCCGCCCCCTCGCCGGAGGTCGCCCGCGCCGCCTGGCCGGAGCGCCAGCTCCTCGCCCGCAAGCTGATCCGCCTCGGCGATGCGCGCGCTGGCTATGCCGTCGCCTCGCGCCACGGGCTCAAGGTCCCGGGCGAGCCGCGGCAGGAGGCCGAATTCCTCGCCGGCTTCATCGCCCTCCGCCGGCTGGACGATGCCGCCTCGGCCGAGCGCCACTTCACCCTGCTCGCCGAGGGCAGCCGCAGCGCCATCACCCGCGCCCGCGCGTTCTACTGGCAAGGCCGCGCGCTCGCTGCCCGCGGCGATGCCGCCGCCGCCCGCCAGCGCTATGCTGCCGCCGCCGAGTATCCCGTCACCTTCTACGGCCAGCTCGGGGCGCTCGCCATCGGCGAGGATGGCGCCGCGCTCTCGGCCCGCATTGCCCGCACCCCGGTGCCGGCCGCCTCCCCCGGCCTCGCCGGCGCCTTCGCCGGCAAGGAACTGGCCCGCCTGGTCCTGGCACTGGCCGATATCGGCGAGACGCGACGCGCCCGCACCTTCCTCCTCCGCCTCGAGGAGACCGCCGCCGAGCCGGCCGAGCAGGTGCTGGCCGCCCAGCTCGCCACCCGCATCGGCCGCCCGGACCATGCGGTCTGGATCGCCCGCCGCGCCGGCGCCAGCGGCCTGATGCTGCTCGCCGATGGCTGGCCCGCCCCCTACCCCGCCCCGGCCGATGGGCCGGAGCCGGCGCTGACCTTCGCCATCACCCGCCAGGAGAGCAATTTCGACCCGGAAGCCGTCTCCTCCGCCAATGCGCGCGGGCTGATGCAGCTTCTCCCGAGCACCGCCCAGCTCGTCGCCCGCCGCCTTTCCGTGCCTTATGCGGTCGGCATGCTGACCGCGAACCCGGCGCTGAACATACGCCTCGGTGCCGGCTACCTCTCGCAGCTGTTGGACCGCTTCGCCGGCACGCTGCCCTTCGCCATCGCCGGCTACAATGCCGGGCCGGGGCGCGTCGACGAATGGGTCGGCACCTTCGGCGACCCGCGCTCCGGCTCGATCAGCATGCTCGACTGGATGGAGCTCATTCCCTTCGGCGAGACCCGCAACTATGTGCAGCGGGTGATCGAGAACATGGCCGTCTACCGCACCCGCGACCCAGCAGCCTCGGACCTGCCGCACCCGATGACGCGCTGGCTCGCCGCGTGAGCGCGCTGCCGCGCCGCATCGCCTTCAGCGCCCGCGACGGCCTTCGCCTCTCCGCCCTGGAATGGCCGGGCGACCCGGGCGCCGTACCGCTGCTCTGCCTGCCGGGGATTGCCCGGACGGCGCTCGACTTCACCGGGGTCGCGCTGCGCCATCGCGGCCGCCGCCGGGTCGTCGCGCTCGACTATGCCGGGCATGGCGAGAGCGGGCGCGCCGCCGATCCCGCCCGCTACCGCGTCGAGGTCGCCATCCGCGACCTGATGGATGCCATGGCCGCGCTGCACCTGCACCGGGTCGCCATCCTCGGCACCAGCTTCGGCGGCATCCTCGGCATGGCGCTCGGCGTCCTCCGCCCGACCGTGCTCGCGGCCCTCGCCCTCAACGACACCGGCCCGCGGATCGAGGCGATGGGCCTCGACGAGGTCCGCAACTTCATCGGCCGCGACCCGGCCTTTGCCGGCATCGAGGAGGCTGCGGCCTTCCTCCGCCAGGTCCTGCCCCCGCTCGGCATACCGGAGGAGGGCTGGCGCGCCATCGCGGAGACGACCTATGCCCGCGGCGCCGATGGCCGCCTGCACCCGCGCTGGGACATCCGCATCCTGCAGGCGATGCCGCGCGAGGCCGGCCCGACCGAGCTATGGCCGCTCTTCCACGGCCTGCCCGGCATCCCGCTGCTGCTGATCCGCGGCGAAGCGAGCGCCATCCTCTCGGCCGATACGGCTCGGCGGATGTGCGAGGCCCGGCCGGAGATGGAGTTCGTCTCCCTCCCCGGCATCGGCCATGCGCCGACGCTGCTCGAGCCGCCCTGCCTCACCGCCCTCGACCGCCTGCTGGCGAAGCTCGGATCAGGATGACGCCGGCGCGCTTCGTCGCCACCATGGGCGGCATCGGCCTGCTGCGGCCGGCGCCGGGAAGCTGGGGCTCCGCCCTCGTCCTCCCCCTTGCCCTGCTTGGCCCCGGCGCCTGCTTGGCGCTGGCGCTGCTGCTCGCCCTGCTCGGCCTCTGGGCCATTGACCGGCTGCTGGCGACCGACCGCGCCGCCGATCCGGGCTGGGTGGTGATCGACGAGGGCGCGGGCCAGCTCCTGGCGCTGGCCGCCCTGCCGCCCGAGCCGACCGGCTGGGGCATCCTGCTGGCCTTCCTGCTCTTCAGGCTCTTCGACGTGACCAAGCCCGGCCCCGTCGGCTGGGCCGACCGGCAGCACGGCCCGGTCGGGGTGATGCTGGACGACCTCCTCGCCGGCGCCCTGGTCGCGGGCCTGCTGCTGCTGCTGCGCCTCGCCTGGCCCGGCCTTCCGCTATAGGCTGCCGCCAATGCTGCCCGATGAGACCCTCGATGCCGCCCGCGCCCTCCTCGCCCTGCTCGAGGCCCGCGGCCTCACCCTCGCCACGGCCGAAAGCTGCACCGGCGGGCTCATCGCCGCGGCGCTGACCGCGATCCCCGGCTCCTCCGCGGTAGTGACGCGGGGCTACGTCACCTATTCCAACGAGGCGAAGGCCGGGATGCTCGGCATCCCGATGGGGGTGATCGAGGGCTATGGCGCCGTCAGCGAGACCGTCGCCCGCCGCATGGCCGAGGGCGCGCTGTGGGTGGGCGGCGCCGACATCGCGGTCAGCTGCACCGGCATCGCCGGCCCCGGCGGCGCGACGCCGGGCAAGCCGGTCGGCCTGGTCCATATGGCAGCCGCCCGGCGCGACGGCCGGACGGCGACGCTCCGCCGCGTCTTCCCCGGCGACCGCGGCGAAGTCCGTGCCGCAACGGTCGCCGAGGCGCTTGAACTGGCGCGCGCGCTGGCGGGGTAGCTATTCCAGCCGGAAGGCATCGGCGATCCGCCGCACCGTCCCGTCGGCCGCGACGAGCAGCAGGTCGAAGCGTACCCCCGCCGCGCCCCGCCCGGGATTAGCGGCCAGCCAGCATTCGCCGGCCCGCAGCAGCCGCGCCTGCTGCCTCGGGCCGAGCGCCCCCGCCGCCTCGGTGAGGCTCGGCCGCGCCTTCACCTCGATGAAGGCGAGGAGGCCATCCCGCTCGGCGACGAGGTCGATCTCCCCCGCCGCCGTGCGCACCCGCCGCGCCAGCACAAGCCAGCCGGAGGCCGCCAGCGCCGCCTCCACCACCGCCTCGGCCTGCCGGCCAGAGAGTTCCGCTCTGGCTCCCCTGCCCTGGGCCCCGGTCCCGGCCCGGTTCAGCGGCTGACCGCCTCGCGGATCGCCCCCACCGCCTCCTCGATCATCGGCGCCGAGACGTCGAGATGGGTGCAGGCCCGCACCCGCCCGCCAAGGCCGCTCACCGCGATCCCCTGCAGCGCCAGCCGCTCCTGCAGCGCCTCAACGCTCAGCCCCGTGTCGCGCACGTCGAAGAAAACCAGGTTGGTATCCGGCTCCTCCACCACGATGCCGGGGATTTGCCGCAGCCCGCGCGCCAGGGCCTTGGCATTCGCATGATCCTCCGCCAGCCGCTCCACATTGTGGTCGAGGGCATGAAGGCAGGCCGCCGCGCAGATGCCTGCCTGCCGCATGGAGCCGCCGAGCCGCTGCTTCCACCGCCAGGCCTGGCCAATGAAATCCGCCGAGCCACAGAGCACAGCGCCGAGCGGCGCCCCGAGCCCCTTGGTGAAGTCGAGCCAGACGCTGTCGTATTGCGCGACCATCTCGCTCGGCGCGATCCCTGCCGCGACGCAGGCATTCATCAGCCGGGCGCCATCCATATGCGTCGCCCAGCCCTGCTCATGGGCGACCTCCGCCACCTCGTTGAGCTGCGCGAGCGGCCAGACCGTCCCGCCGCCGATATTCGCCGTCTGCTCCACCTCCAGCAGCCGCTGCGGCGGGGCGTAGCGCGTCTTCGGCCGGATCGCGGCGCGCACCTCATCGGCGGTGAACTGACCACGCGCGCCCTTGAGCGGGTAGATCTGCACGCCTGTCAGCGCCGCATGGGTGCCGCCCTCGCTGTGGAGGATGTGGCTCGTCTCATGCGCCACCACCTCGTCGCCCTTGCCGCAATGGGTCAAGATGGCGATGACGTTGCACATGGTCCCGGAGGGCAGGTAGACCGCCGCCTCCTTGCCCATCAGCGCCGCCATCCGGTCGCAGAGCGCATGGACGGTCGGGTCGTCGCCATGCTGCTCGTCGCCAACCTCGGCGCGCATCATCGCCTCCTTCATCGCCGGGCCCGGGCGGGTCTGGGTGTCGGAGTAGAGGTTGATGCGGACCGGCGGGGCGCCGGCGGGCGGGCGGGCGGGGGCATGGACCATGGCGGGACTCCCTCTGGATTGGGGCGACCCTGCGGCGGCCCGGCGGCGCTGACAACTCCCTCCGCGCGGCTAGATGTGCTTTGCCCAGACCGGCGCGACCCGTGGCCGCGCCGCCACGGCCTGGGCCAGCGCCTCCACCTTCGGGCAGTTGGCCGGCGTCCATTCCCGCCCGCCCATCCAGCGCGACAGGAAGGCAAGGTAGAGGTCGGCCACGCAGAATCGCTCGCCCAGCAGGTAGGGCGCCGGCGCAATCTCCGCCTCGACCAGTCGCCAAACCGCCCGCCCCATCTCGAAGGCCCGCGCCCGGATCGCTGGGGCATGGCCAGGGTCCGCGCTGAACCGCTCCGGATAGTCCCCCCGGGTCACGCAGGGGTAGAACTCACCGGCGATCAGCGCCATCCAGCGCAGCGCGACGGCCCGCCCTGCGTCGTCCGGCGGGGGCAGCAGCCCGGCCGCTTGGTGCCGGTCGGCCAGCGTCAGCAGGATGGCGAGGCTCTCGGTCACGACGGTGCCATCCGGCAGGATGAGCGTTGGGATGCGCCCCATCGGATTGATCCGCCGGTACGCCTCGGCCAGTTGATGATCGCCCTCGAGCGGCACCTCGCGCAGCTCGACCGGCGCCCCGATCTCGGCCAGCGCCATTTCCACCGGGGCCGAACCGGACCCCTTGTCGCCGTAGAGGATGTAGGTCATGGCGCCGAGCCTGCCCGACGGCGCCGGCGCCTGCCAATGCCGAATGCTGATCCGCCGGATCAGCCGGCCTGATTACGCCGCCGGCACCGGGCTCGGCGCCGCGCTCGGCCGGCCATAGAGCTGCATCGCCCGCCGCTCGAAGGCGCGGACCATCAGCCGCACCGCCTCGTTGAAGACGGTTCCGATGACGGCCTGCAGCAGCCGCGAGCGGAACTCGAAATCGACGAAGAACTCCACCTGCGTGCCCTGCGGATGCGGCACGAATTTCCAGTGGTTGTTCAGGTAGCGGAAGGGCCCGTTCATGTACTGCACGTGGATGTCGTGCGGCCGTTCCAGCTGGACCTCGCTGCGGAAGCTCTCGCGGAACAGTTTGAAGCCGATGGTGAGGTCGGCGACCAGCTTCTCATCCGTCTGGGAGACCACCCGGGCACCGACGCACCAGGGCAGGAATTCGGGATAGCGGCGCACATCCGCGACGAGCGCGAAGAGCTGCTCCGGGGTGTAGCGCAGGATGCGCCTCTCGGCATGGGTCGGCATGAGGCTTAGGTGGCACCCGCCGGCGCCATGGCAAGCCGCCGCTCCCGCGCTGACCGCAATGCCGCGAAGTCGCGATCCGCATGGTAGCTGCTGCGGGTCAGCGGCGTCGCGGAAACCAGCAGGAAGCCCTTGGACCGCGCCATCCGCGCATAGTCCTCGAACTCGTCCGGCGTCACGAACCGGTCCACGGCCGCATGCTTCACGCTCGGCTGGAGGTACTGCCCGATGGTGAGGAAGTCGACCTCGGCGCTCCGCATGTCGTCCATGACCTGCAGCACCTCGATCCGCTCCTCGCCGAGCCCGACCATCAGCCCCGACTTGGTGAAGATGGTGGGGTCGAGCCGCTTCACCCCGTCCAGCAGCCGGAGCGAGTGGTAGTAGCGCGCCCCCGGCCGGATGTTCGGGTAGAGCTTCGGCACGGTCTCGAGATTGTGGTTGAAGACATCCGGCCGCGCCTCGACCACCACCTCCAGCGCCCCGTCCTTCCGGAGGAAGTCCGGCGTCAGCACCTCGATGGTCGTCTCCGGCGTCGCCGCCCGGATCGCCCGGATGGTTTCGGCGAAGTGCCGCGCCCCGCCATCCGTGAGGTCGTCCCGGTCGACGCTGGTGATCACCACATGCCGGAGGCCGAGGGTCGCCACCGCATCGCCGACCCGCCGCGGCTCATCGGCATCGAGCGCCTTCGGCAGCCCCGTCGCCACGTTGCAGAAGGCGCAGGCCCGGGTGCAGGTCTCGCCCATGATCATCATGGTGGCGTGGCGCTGCGACCAGCACTCGCCGATATTCGGGCAGGCCGCCTCCTCGCAGACCGTGACCAGCTTCTGGTCCCGCATCAGCGCCCGGGTCTCGTGGTAGATTGGATGCGTCGGCGCCTTCACCCGGATCCAGCTTGGTTTCCGCTGGATCGGGTTGTCGGGCCGGTGAACCTTCTCGGGATGCCGGATTTCGATGCGGGTCGCCATGAATCACTCCAGGGCCCCCGCGGCGCCGCACCGCGATGCTGCGGGAGAGGGTCACATGTGGATCACCCGGCCATAGGCATCAAGCACCGCCTCATGCATCGCCTCCGAAATCGTCGGATGCGGGAAGATGCTCTGCATGAGCTCCTCCTCGGTCGTCTCCATGGTCTTGGCGATGGTGTAGCCCTGGATCATCTCCGTCACCTCCGGCCCGACCATGTGGGCGCCCAGCAGCTCGCCCGTCTTGGCGTCGAAGATGGTCTTGATCAGCCCCTCCGGCTCGCCCATGGCGATCGCCTTGCCGTTGCCGATGAAGGGGAAGCGCCCGACGCGCAGCTCGTGCCCGGCCTTCTTCGCCGCAGCCTCGGTCAGCCCGACGCTCGCGACCTGCGGCCGGCAATAGGTGCAGCCGGGGATGTTGAGCACATCCATCGGGTGGACGCCCTCCACCCCGGCGATGGTCTCGACGCAGAGGATGCCCTCATGGCTCGCCTTATGCGCCAGCCAGGGCGCCCCGGTCAGGTCGCCGATGGCATAGATGCCCGGCTCCCCGGTGCGGCAATACTGGTCGACCACCACATGGGCTCGCTCGACTTTCACCTTGGTGCCCTCGAGGCCGATATCCTCGACATTGCCGACGATGCCGACGGCGGAGATGACGCGGTCAGCCGTCACCTCCTGCACCTTGCCCCCCGCCTCGATGACGGCGGTGACATTGTCCGCGCCCTTGCGCAGCCCCTGCACCTTGGCCTCGGTCAGGATCTTCATCCCCTGCTTCTCGAAGGCCTTGCGGACGAAGGCGCTGATCTCCGCATCCTCGACGGGGAGGATGCGGTCCAACACCTCGACCAGCGTCACCTGTGCCCCGAGATTGAGGTAGAAGCTGGCGAATTCCGCCCCGATCGCGCCCGAGCCGATGACGATCAGCGACTTCGGCATGGCGGGCGGCACCATCGCCTCCTTGTAGGACCAGACGAGCTTGCCGTCCGCCTCGAGGCCCGGCAGCGTCCGCGCCCGCGCGCCCGTCGCCAGAATGATGTGCTTGGATGCGAGCTCCGCGACCGGCTTGCCATCCTTGCTGACGGACATCTTCCCCGGTCCCGCAAGCCTGCCCTGCCCGTCGAAGACCGTGACCTTGTTCTTCCGCAACAGGTGCCTCACGCCGCCCGAGAGCTGGCCCGCCACCGCACGGCTGCGCTTCACGATCTTCGCCAGATCGAAGCGGATATTGTCCGCGGCGAAGCCATAGGCGTCGAGCGTATGGAGCAGGTGGTTGATCTCCGAGCTGCGCAGCAGGGCCTTGGTCGGGATGCAGCCCCAGTTGAGGCAGATGCCGCCCAGATGCTCGCGCTCCACCAGCGCCGTCTTCATGCCGAGCTGCGTCGCGCGGATGGCCGCGACATAGCCGCCCGGGCCGCCGCCGAGGACGACAAGGTCGAAGCTTTGGGTCTCTGCCATTCTCAATCCTCCCGCGCAGCCAACGCTTCGAGCGCCGTGCCGCTGAGCCGTTGCAGGGTCCACCCCTCGCGCGGCAGCGCGCCGATGGAGCGGTAGAAGGCGATGGACGGCGCATTCCAGTCGAGCACGGACCATTCCATCCGGCTGCAGCCCGCAGCGATTGCCCGCCTCGCGAGTTCCGCAAAGATCGCCCGGCCGATGCCGCGGCCGCGCTGATCCGGCTCGACGAAGACATCCTCGAGATAGAGCTTCGGCGCCCCGTCGAAGGTGGAGACGCTGTAGAACCAGAGGGCAAAGCCGACCGGCCTGCCCTCCCACTCGGCGATCAGCGCTTCGGCCCGGCGCGGCTCGGCGAAGAGCAGGCGGCGGAAATGCTCCTCCGTCGCCGTCACCTCGTGCAGCAGCTTCTCGTAATCCGCGAGCGCGCGGACGAAATGGAGCACCAGCGGCAGGTCGGCCGCTGTCGCGTCGCGCAGGCTGAGGCTCATGCCTCCGCTCCGTGGCAGGCCGCCTCAACCCGGTTGCCGGCCGGATCGCGAAGGAAAGCTACGAAGTAATGCGGATGGTAGTGCGGCCGAAGCCCCGGCGCGCCGTCATCCACCCCGCCAGCGGCGAGCCCGGCCTGCCAGAAGGCATCGACCGCCGGCCGCCCCGGCGCCTTGAAGCACCAATGCCGCCCCGGTGCCGCCTCCGCCTCGGCGCCGAGCCGGATGGAGAGATAGCTCCGCCCCGGGCTCGCGGCATCGGCCCGGAGCCCGTAGCCAAGCCAGCGCTCGTCCCGCCCGACCGCCGGCACGCCGAGCGCCGCCATCACCGGGTCGTAGAAACGCGCGGCGGCGGCGAGGTCCGGCACCGTGATCGAGACATGGTCGATCACAGCATCAGGCTCAGCGGGTCCTCGATGACGCCCTTCAGCGCCTGCATGAACTCCGCCGCCAGCGCGCCGTCGATGACGCGGTGGTCGACCGAGAGCGTGCAGGTCATCACCGTGGCGACCGCGAGCTCGCCCTTCCGCACCACCGGCCGCTGCTCCCCGGCGGCGACCGCGAGGATGCCGGCCTGCGGCGGGTTGATGATGGCGCTGAAATCGCGCACCCCGTACATCCCCATGTTCGAGATGCTGAAGCCGCCGCCCTGGAATTCCTCGGGCTTCAGCTTGTTCGCCTTGGCGCGGCTGGCGAGGTCCTTCATCTCGTTGCTGATGGTGGTCAGCCCCTTCTGGTCGGCCTTGCGGATGATCGGCGTGATCAGCCCCGTCGGCGTCGAGACCGCGACCGAGACATCGACGTCGTGGAACTGCAGGATCGCCTCATCCGTCCACATGGCGTTGACGTTCGGGAAGCGCCGCAAGGTCGCCGCAACCGCCTTGATGACGAGGTCATTGACCGAGAGCTTGAAGGCCCCCGGCCCATCCTTGGCGGATTTGGCATTGAGGTCGGCCCGCAGCTTCAGCAGCGCGTCGATCTCGAAGTCCATCGTCACGTAGAAATGCGGAATGGTCTGCTTCGACTCCGCCAACCGCCGGGCAATGACCTTGCGGATGGTGGAATTCGGCACCGGCGTATGCGGCGCCGTGACGGTCGGCGCGGGCGCTGCCGGCTTCGGCGCCGGAGCCGCGGCAGGACTTTGCGCAGCCGGCGCCGGCTGCGCCGCCGGCGCCTGCTTCGGCCGGTTCAACGCGGCCTCGACATCCGACTTGACGATACGCCCGCCAGGCCCGCTGCCCTGAATGCCGGCAAGGTCAAGCCCCGCCTGCTGCGCCATCCGCCGCGCCAGCGGCGAGGCAAAGATGCGCTCCTCCCCCTTGGCATGCCCGTTAGCCACCGGCGGCAGCGGCTGCGGGTTGAGTGCCTTCTGCTCCGCCGGCTTCGGCGCCTCGATCGGCTGCTCGGCCGCACCGGCTACCTTGCCGCCATCCGCCTTCACCGCTTCCAGCGCCGGCCCGGAGGGCGACTCATTGCCCGCCGACTTGCTGCCGCCACCGCTCGGCACTGCCTCGCCCGGCTCCACCAGCACGGCGATGGTGTCGTTCACCTTCACGCCCTGGGTGCCGTCGGCGACGAGGATCCTGCCGAGCACCCCCTCGTCCACCGCCTCGACTTCCATGGTCGCCTTGTCGGTCTCGATCTCGGCGATGATGTCGCCGGCCTTGACCTGGTCGCCTTCCTTCTTGAGCCAGCGCGCCAGCGTGCCTTCCGTCATGGTCGGCGAGAGTGCAGGCATCAGGATGTTGGTCGCCATCTCCCCGCTCCCCCTACTTGTAGGTCACGCGCTTCACCGCATCGACGATCTCGGGGATCGTCGGCAGCGCCAGCTTCTCGAGGTTGGCCGCATAGGGCATCGGCACGTCCTTGCCGCAGACGCGGACGGGCGGCGCGTCCAGGTAGTCGAAGGCCGCTTCCATCACCTGCATGGCGATCTCGACGCCGATATTGGCGTAGGGCCAGCCCTCCTCCACCGTCACCAGCCGGTTGGTCTTGCGGACCGACTGCGCGATGGTCTCCGCATCCAGCGGCCGGATGGAGCGCAGGTTGATCACCTCCGCCTCGATCCCCTGCTTGGCCATCTCCTCGGCCGCCTGCATCGCCCAGGTCACCGCGATGGAATAGGCGACGATGGTCACGTCCTTGCCCGCGCGCTCCACCTTCGCCTTGCCGATCGGGACGATGAAGTCATCCGCCACCGGGCAGTCGAAGGTGTGGCCGTAGAGGATCTCGTTCTCGAGCACGATCACCGGGTTTGGGTCACGGATCGCCGACCGCAGCAGCCCCTTGGCATCGGCCGAGGACCAGGGCGCGACGACCTTGAGCCCCGGCACATGCGCATACCAGCTCGCATAGCACTGCGAATGCTGCGCGGCGACGCGCGCCGCCGCGCCATTCGGCCCGCGGAAGACGATCGGGCAACCGAGCTGCCCGCCGCTCATGTAGAGCGTCTTGGCGGCGCTGTTGATGATCTGGTCGATCGCCTGCATGGAGAAGTTGAAGGTCATGAACTCCACGATGGGCTTGAGCCCCGTGAAGGCCGCGCCCACCGCCATGCCGGTGAAGCCATGCTCGGTGATCGGCGTGTCGATCACCCGCCGCGCCCCGAACTCGTCGAGCAGGCCCTGGCTGATCTTGTAGGCGCCCTGGTACTGCGCGACCTCCTCACCCATGAGGAAGACCTTGTCGTCGGCCCGCATCTCGGCCGCCATGGCGTCGCGCAGCGCCTCGCGCACCGTCATCGGCTTGGTCGGGCCCCAGTCCTTCTCGGGCGCGGCGGCCGCCTCGCCCATCTTCGCCGCGCCTTCCTTGCGGTCCGCTCCGCGCTGCGCCACCGCGCCATAATCCTCGGCCTGCTTCGCCACCTCGCCGACGGCCTCGCTCGCCGCCGCCGGCGGCGCCGGCTGCTGCGGCATTGCCGTGTCCTGCCCCGGCGCCGCGCCTTTCGAGCCGCCCGCGCCGCCGCCATCCAGCTCGGCGATCGGCGAGTTGACCGCGACGCCCTCCGTGCCCTCAGGCACGACGATCTTGGTCAGCGTCCCCTCATCGACCGCCTCGACCTCCATCGTGGCCTTGTCGGTCTCGATCTCGGCGATGACGTCGCCGGACTTCACCGCATCGCCTTCCTTTTTCAGCCAGCGGGCAAGCTTCCCTTCCGTCATGGTGGGGGAGAGCGCCGGCATCAGGATCTCGACACCCATCTCAGCGCGCCTCCACCAGGACATCGGTCCAGAGCTCGGCTTCGTCGGGCTCCGGGCTGGACTGCGCGAAGTCGGCCGCCTCCTGGACGACCGCCTTCACCTCGTCATCGATCTTCTTGAGCGCCGCCTCGTCGAGCCCGCCTTCCAGCAGCAGCTTGCGCGCCGTCTCGATCGGGTCGGACTGCTCGCGCATCTTCTGCACCTCCTCGCGGGTGCGGTACTTCGCCGGGTCGGACATGGAGTGCCCGCGGTAGCGATAGGTCTTCATCTCGAGGAGGTACGGGCCGTTGCCGGCGCGGCAATGTGCGGTGGCCCGCTCCCCGGCCTCTTTGACGGCCATGACATCCATGCCGTTGACCTGCTCACCCGGGATGCCCCAGGCCGCGCCATTCTTCGACAGGTCGCGCGAGGCGCTGGCCCGCTCCACGCTGGTGCCCATGCCGTACTTGTTGTTCTCGATGATGAAGATCACCGGCAGCTTCATCAGCGCCGCCAGGTTGAAGCTCTCGAAGACCTGGCCCTGGTTGGAGGCGCCCTCGCCGAAATAGGTCAGCGAGACGTTCCGCGACTCACGATACCAGTTGGCGAAGGCCAGCCCCGTCCCGAGCGAGACCTGCGCACCCACGATCCCATGCCCGCCGAAAAAGCCTTTCTCCCGGCTGAACATGTGCATGGAGCCGCCCTTGCCGCGCGAATAGCCGCCCGACCGCCCGGTCAGCTCGGCCATGACGCCCCGCGCCTCCATGCCGGTGGCGAGCATATGCCCATGGTCGCGGTAGGAGGTAATGACCTGGTCGCCCGGCTCCAGGCAGGCCTGCATGCCGACGACGACCGCTTCCTGGCCGATATAGAGGTGGCAGAAGCCGCCGATCAGCCCCATGCCGTAGAGTTGGCCCGCCTTCTCCTCGAAGCGGCGGATCAGGAGCATATCCCGATAGGCCTGCAGCAGTTGGTCCTGGGTCATCGGCGGCACCGACGTCGCCTTTCCACGGCGCTTCGCGCCTGTGGCTTCCGCTGCCTGGGCCATGCGGTCCCCTTCCTTCCCTGCGAACTCTCCGCGCCGAATTAAGCGCCTCGCGCTGTTCCGGCAAGCGAGGCCGCGCGGAAAAACCGAGGTGCAGCAACAGAATACGATGATTAACCGAATTTTGGTTAATGCGCTTTGTGTGCATCGCAACAGGCTTTGCCTGTTGCCTGCATGCCCCTGCAAGCGCAAGAGGCGCAAAGCGGTTCCACCCGCCGCGCAGCCTCTGGTTCCGCTTGACGGCCGGGGCCCACGCCCGGGATAACCATGGCTCTCATTCTCGTGATCTTTTCGGAGAGCCGGATGCCTGGCTGGACCGGCTGGCTGCTCGTCCCCCTGCATGCCGTGGCGCTGGCGACCGGCGCGAAATCCTTCCGCGACAACCCCGTCCTCGGCAGCGCCGCGCTGAACCGGATGGGCCTGCACATCGCCCGCAAGCGCCTCGCCGCGCGCCTCGCCGCCCGCCGCCGCGCCCGGCTGGCCACTGCCCTCTCCTCCGCCGACCGCGCCGCCTTCGACCGCGACGGCTACCTCGCCATCCCGGACTTCCTGCCGGCCGAGCTCTTCGCCCGGCTGCGGGCGGAGGTGCTCGGCCAGCGGACGCCCGCCCGCGAATTCGTCGACGGCTACACTCTGACCCGGCTGATCCCGCTCGACGCCGTCACCCTGCCGCGGCTCCCCGCGACGGCGGAGGCCCTTGCCTCTCCCCGCTACCGCGCGCTGCACGACTATATCGGCTCCCACCGGCTAGCCCCGCACCGCTTCGTCCAGACCGTCTTCAGCGGCATCCGCGACGCCCCGCCGGACGTGCAGAGCCACTTCCACACCGACACCTTCCACCCGACGGTGAAATCCTGGCTCTTCCTCACCGATGTCCCGGGCGATGCGGCGGGCTTCACCTATGTGCCCGGCTCGCACCGGCCGACCTGGCGTCACCTGGCCTGGGAGAGGCGCCTGTCCATCACCGCCGCCCGCCACCAGGACCGACTGACGGGCGAAGGCTCGCTGCGGGTCGACGAGGCGCGGCTCGCCCGCCTCGGCTACCCGGCGCCACGGAAGCTCGCCGTCCAGGCCAATACGCTGGTCACCGCCGATACCAGCGGCTTCCACCGGCGCGGCATCAGCGAGGGCAGCGCCTACCGAATCGCCATCTGGGCCTATGCCCGCGGCAACCCCTTCACGCCCTGGGCCGGGCTTGGGCTGGTAGGGGCCGGGGGATGGAAGGTCAGGACCTTCTGGGCCCTGCAGGATGCGCTCGCCCGCCTCACCGGCCGCGGCAATGGCTGGCGATGGGTCGGCCTGCGCAGCCCGGCGGCTCCGCCCTGACGGTCAGTAGAGGCGCCGCTGCGCCTCGTAGGGGGTGACGATCTCGTCCTTGTTGACGAGGTTCAGCAGGGTCCGCGCCCGCTCGTCGAGCTCGTCGCGGTCGATGCGCTCGCCGCGCAGGCCGTTGACCTTGCGCTCCATCGAATCCCGCTCCGCCTCGGCCCGCGCCAGTGTGGCCCGCGCATCGGCGATCTGCTGCTGCTTCTGCTCGCGGGCCAGCAGCCCGCTCTCGCCATGCAGCGAGTGCCAGATAAAATAGCCGCAGAGCAGCGCCAGCCCCACCGGCGGCAGAGCCTCCGCGAGCTTGCGCTTCACCGCACGTCCGAAGGACATGTCCGGAATCCCCCAATCCCCGGCCTATAAGCACCAGCCGAGGCGGGTTTTGGCAAGCGGGATCGGCGGCTTGCCGCCGAATTCTCAGCGCCTGAGGATCGTCCGCCCCGCATAGCGCGCCGCCGTGCCGAGCTGCTGCTCGATGCGGATCAGCTGGTTGTACTTGGCGAGCCGGTCCGACCGGCTGAGCGAGCCCGTCTTGATCTGCCCGCAATTGGTGGCAACCGCGAGGTCGGCGATGGTGGCGTCCTCGGTCTCGCCCGAGCGGTGGCTGATCACCGCCTTGTAGCCCGCCCGGTACGCCATCTCGACCGCCTCGAGCGTCTCCGTCAGCGTGCCGATCTGGTTGACCTTGACCAGGATCGCATTGCCCGTCCCGCTCTCGATGCCCTGGCGCAGCCGCTCCGGGTTGGTCACGAACAGGTCGTCCCCGACCAGCTGCACCTTGCCCCCCAACTTCTCCGTCAGCAGCTTCCACCCCGCCCAGTCATCCTCGGACATGCCGTCCTCGATGCTGATGATGGGCCACTTGGCGCAGAGCCCGGCCAGGTAGTCGACCATCCCCGCCTGGTCGAGCTTCTTCCCCTCGCCCTCCATCTTGTAGACGCCGTCGTGGAAGAACTCGGTCGAGGCGCAGTCGAGGGCGAACATGATGTCCTCGCCGACCCGGTGCCCCGCCGCCTCGCAGGCACGGGCGATGAAGGACAGCGCCTCGTCGGCCGAGCCGATATTCGGCGCGAAGCCGCCCTCGTCGCCGACATTGGTGTTGTGCCCGGCATCGTGCAGCTGCTTCTTCAGCGCGGCGAAGACCTCGGCGCCGATCCGCACCGCATCCGCCGCGGTGCCGGCGGCGACCGGCATCACCATGAATTCCTGGATGTCGATCGGGTTATCGGCATGCTGGCCGCCATTGATGATGTTCATCATCGGCACCGGCAGGGTCCGGGCGAAGACGCCGCCGACATAGCGGTAGACCGGCTGCCCCAGCTCCTCCGCGGCCGCCTTGGCAACGGCGAGGCTCACGGCCAGGATCGAGTTCGCCCCGAGCCGCGCCTTGTTCGGCGTCCCGTCGAGCTCGATCATCGTCTCGTCGATGCGAACCTGCTCGGTCGGGTCCATTCCCGAGAGCGCGTCGAAGATCTCGCCCTCGACATGGGCCACCGCCTTCTGCACGCCCTTGCCGCCGAAGCGCGCCTTGTCACCGTCCCGCAGCTCAACCGCCTCATGCGCGCCGGTCGAGGCGCCGGAGGGCACGATGGCCCGCCCGATGGCGCCGCTCTCCAGCACCACCTCGGCCTCGACCGTGGGGTTGCCGCGGCTGTCGAGGACTTCGCGCGCGATGATGTCGACGATGGCGGACATGGGGGACCTCCGGCTATCTCAGCGCGCGGATACCGGCCCCGCCGCCGGGCGGCAAGTCCCCAACTTTCCGGGAGAGGCCCGGTCTGGGAGGCGGGGCCTACTCGCCCCCGCCATCCCCGCCGCCGTCGCCCCCGTCATCGCCGGCGCCCCCGCCCCCGGCATCGCCACCGACGGCGACGCCAGCCGAGTCGGCCGCGCCGCCCTCCCCCTCGTCCGGCTCCGACGGCATCGCCATGGCCACAGCACCAAGCAGGACGATGACCGATGGCGCCGCCCAGGCCGCCACCCCCTCCGGCGCCAGCCCGCACAACAGCACGCCCCCGAAGCCGATCCCAGCGAGGACCAGCCCTTTCCTCACCCGCGCACCGCGCCCTCAGTCAGCGCCGTGAGCCGTGCGACGGCCAGCTCCAGCGCTGCCACCTTGGCCTCCGCATCCGCCCGGTCGGCGGCGAGCGCCGCATGCGCCTGCTCGATCGCGGTCAGCAGCTCGTTGATCGCCTCAAGATTACCCTGCGCCGGGTCGTTGTCCCGGCCCTCGGCGACGCTGCGGAAGATGCTGTAGCGCTCGCCCGGCCCGATCCGCCCGTCATTGCGGAGCGCCGCGAGGAAGCGCGCCTGCTGCGCATCCAGCCCCTCGCGCCGCGCCCGGATGGCGCCGCGCGTGCCGAGCCCTGGCTCCCGCCCGATCACCGCCTGCAGCATGGCGATGACCGCCACCACATGCGGCTGCCCTTCCTGGACCAGGGCGGCGAGGCTCGGCGCCTCGCGCCGCTGCGCCAGCACCGCCGGCAGGTCGGCCAGCGCCGCGACGCCGGCGACCCCCGCCGTCCTCACCGGCTCCAGCACCGGCGTGCCGCTCGCGGCCTGCACGGCGTCGAGCCCCTTCGCCGTCGCCTGGGCCAGGGCCTGGCCGTTGCCGGCCGTCTCGTCCCGCACCCGCTGCCCGCCCGCGGCGGCCGCGAGCACATGGGCATAGTCGCCGAGCGCGGTGAAGGCCGGCGCCAGAACCCGCCCCGCCGCCTCCGACGCCCCCGCCGGCGGCGCGGTGAAGTGCCCGGCCGGCGCCTGCCGCCCGCCGACCGCGAAGGCGATGGCGCTGTCCTCGCGCTGGGCCATGCGCTCGAAGCTGTCCATGCGCCCGATCGCCTCGTCCACCGCGTCATCCGCCCGGTCTAGCATCTGGGCGAAGCGCAGCGAGGCGGGGGCGGGCGGATCCGGCCGCTCCCCCATCTGGGCGCAACCCGCGAGCAGCGGCAGGGCGAGGAGCATCAGGCGAGGCTGGTTCATGCGGGTTCCCTTCTGGCTGGTTCGGCGCCGAGAGAGACCCCCGGCGCGCGCTCAGGTCAAGCGCAACCGCCGGTCACCCTGCCGCACCCTGCCTTTCCCCGAGGTTACGCCGGCATTGGCGGCGCTAGACCAGCCGCGCCTGCTTCACCGCCGCGCCGATGAACCCGCGGAACAGCGGATGCGGCGCGAAGGGCTTCGACAGCAACTCGGGGTGGAACTGCACCCCGATGAACCAGGGATGGTCCGGATACTCGACGATCTCCGGCAGATCTCCGTCCGGCGACATGCCGGAGAAGCGCAAGCCGGCCTCCTCGAGCTGGTCCTTGTAGTTGACGTTGACCTCGAAGCGATGGCGGTGCCGCTCCTCGATCGTCGCCGCGCCGCCATAGACCTCGCGCACCAGCGAACCCTCGGAGAGCTTCGCCGTATAGGCGCCGAGCCGCATCGTCCCGCCGAGGTCGCCGGCGGCATTGCGCCGCTCCAGCGCATTGCCACGCAGCCACTCCGTCATCAGCCCGACCACGGGATGCTCGCAGGGCCCGAACTCGGTAGAGGAGGCCCCCTTCAGCCCGACCAGGTTCCGCGCCGCCTCGATCACCGCCATCTGCATGCCGAAGCAGATGCCGAAGAAGGGGATCTTCCGCTCGCGGGCGAAGCGCACCGCCTCGATCTTACCCGGCGTCCCGCGCTCGCCGAAGCCGCCCGGGACGAGGATGCCGCTCGCCCCTTCCAGCCGCTTCACCGCCTCGTCACCGCGGCGGTCGTCGAAGACCCCGGAGTCGACCCAGTCGACGCGGACCTTCACATTGTGCGCGATCCCGCCATGGGTCAGCGCCTCCATCAGCGACTTATAGCTGTCGAGCAGGTTGGTGTACTTGCCGACAACCGCGATGGTGACCTCCCCCTCCGGCTGCTTGATGGAATGGACGATCCGGTCCCAGCGGCGCATGTCCGGCTCGCCATAGGCCGAGAGGCCGAAATGCCGCAGCACCTCCTGATCCATGCCCTCCGCATGGTACTGGATGGGCACGTCGTAGATGGTGCTGGCATCGAGCGCGGGGATCACGCTCTCCGGGCGGACGTTGCAGAACAGCGCGATCTTCCGCCGCTCGTTCTCCGGAATCGGGCGGTCGCAGCGGCAGAGCAGGACCTGCGGCTGGATCCCGAGGCCCAGCAGCTCCTTCACGCTGTGCTGCGTCGGCTTGGTCTTCAGCTCCCCAGCCGAGGGGATGTAGGGCAACAGGGTGAGGTGGACGAAGAGGCTCCGGGTCGGCCCCAGCTCGTTCGCCAGCTGCCGCAGCGCCTCGAGGAAGGGCAGCGACTCGATGTCGCCCACCGTGCCGCCGACCTCGACCAGGATGAAGTCGTAGCCGTCGGTCTCGGCCTGGACCACTTCCTTGATCTTGTCGGTGATGTGCGGGATCACCTGGACGGTGCCGCCCAGGTAGTCCCCCCGCCGCTCGGCGGCGATGACGTCGGAATAGATCCGCCCCGTCGTCCAATTGTCGGCCTTGGTCGCATGCACGCCGGTGAAGCGCTCATAGTGACCGAGATCGAGGTCCGTCTCCGCACCGTCATCGGTGACGAAGACCTCCCCATGCTGATAGGGCGACATGGTCCCTGGATCCACGTTCAGATAGGGATCGAGCTTGCGCAGGCGGACCTTGTATCCGCGCGCCTGCAACAGAGCACCCAGGGATGCCGCTGCGATGCCCTTGCCGAGGGAGGAAACCACGCCGCCGGTGATGAATACGAACCGCGCCATGGGCGCCCTTCATAACCGGCTCCGGCGCGCTCCGCTACCCGGGATGGCACTTTGCCATGAGAGGGCAGCCATGCGGCGGCGGACCTTGTCGCCGCACGACTCGCCTCGAGGGGGACCTTGCCCCTCCCGCCCGGGTTCCGATGAGGATGCGACGCGGCGGAATCGGCCCCACCCGGGCCGAGGAGCCCTCGAAAAGCCTCAGCCTGACAGGAGTCCGGGGATCAGTTCGTCGGAACGCTGGGGGCCGCCGGGGCAGCGGGTGCGGCCGGCGCCGTAGCCGCGGGCGGCGGCGCGTCGAGGATCGACCCGCTCACCCCGGTCCCCCGCCCAATCAGCGCCAGGGTCAGCGACAGCACGAAGAAGGCCGTCCCCAGGATCGCCGTCGTCCGGGTCAGCAGATTGGCCGTCCCCCGCCCGGTCATGAAGGACCCCATCCCCTGGGAGGAGCCGATGCCGAGCCCACCGCCCTCGCTGCGCTGCAGCAACACCACCGCGATCAGGGCCAGGGTGACGAAGAGGTGGATGACGAGGAGAACGGTGGCCATGGTCTGCGGCTGGGTCCAGGATGGGGATATGGAGGCGCCTTCTACAGGCTCGCCGCGAGCGAAGCCACCCTCCCCTGCGCGACCGCCTCCGCCAGGTCATGGCTGGCCAGGTTCTTCCCCTTCGCCTCGACCTCGAGATCGGTCCAGGCCAGGTGCCCGCCCGCCCAGGCATTAATCGCCCGGCTCCACATCCGCTCGGAATGCGCGCGCATCTCCCTGGCCGGCACCCCCGCCGCCAGCAGCGCCGCGAAATCCGGCAACCGCTCCGGGTCGAGCCCGCCGGGCATCAGCCCCTCGCGCGGCGCGCTCAGATGGCCCATCGGCCGCACTCCCCGCCAGCTCTCCCGCACCCGGGCGATCCGCGGGTCGTCCACGGCGATATGCTCGCCCTGCGAGTGGCACCAGTGGTGATGCAGGTCGAGCACGATCGGCAGCATCTCGGCCAGCGGCAGCAGGTCGTCGAGCCCATAAGCGATCTCGTCATTCTCGACCGTCAGCAGCCCCCGCGTCTCCTCCGAGAGCAGCTCGAACCCCCGCCGGAAGCCTTCGATCCCGGGCGCCCGCGCCCCGCCATGGATGTTGATATGGGCCCCCTCCCGGTGCCATCCGCCGGCCAGGCCGAGCATCGCCATCACCTCGGTATGGTAGTCGAGCTCCTCGATGCTGTTGGCCATCGCCCGCGGGTTCTCGGTCGAGAGCACACAGAACTGCCCGGGATGCATCGACAGCCGCACCCCCGCCGCCCGCGCCCGCGCGCCGATGCCGACCAGCCCACGCTCCACCACCTCCCGCAAGGCGGGCTCCGCATAGCGCGGCCTGGCGACGGGGTGGGTATAGACCGGCAGCACGCTGGATATGATGCGCAGGCACCGCTCGATCGGCGGCGCCGCGGCCGCCTCCTCCACCTGCGCCGCCAGCGCCGCCATGTTGCCCTGGACGAGGCCGAGCAGCTTGGCCGTCGCCTCCGCCGGCCCAAGGCGGCTGAGCGCCGTGACCGTCGTGTCGCGCAGGTTCATCGAGGCCGCCGGCCGGTCATCCCCCGCCGGCGGCACCCATTTGCAGCACCATCCGATCCGCATGGACGCCGAACGCATCGCGCGCGCCCCGGGTTCGCCTTGCAAAATCGGCTGAAAATCGCCAGGCGATAACGATCGGCGGCCTGTCTCAGCCGAGGAACACGTCGTCGGCTGTGAGGCTCTGCACGCCAAGCAGCTCGATCTCGAGCGACACGCCCGGCCTGGGCTGCGGCTCGAAGTCCGGCGGCGGCAGGTTGAACTGGGTGTAGACCTGCAGGATGGTCCGGTCGCCCTGGACCTCGTAGCGGACCTGGATCCGGAAGCCATCCTCCGGAGTGACGCGGAACGGCTCCGTGCCGATGAAGATCGGCGGCGGCGTGTCCGACGGCATGAAGCCGCTGCGATACCCCGAAAGATCGAGCACGTCCTGATCGGCGGACCGGAAGTCGGTGACGACATCCCGGTTCCCCGGACCCACGCCGCTATCGAGGGTCGTCCCGACGATGTCCTCCCTGTTGAACAGGAAGAGGTCGGCACCTCCCCCGCCGGTCAGGCGATCATTGTCGTAGCCGCCCTGCAGCGTGTCGTCCCCGGCGCCCCCCGCAATAGTATCCGCCCCGCCGCCGCCCCGGATGCTGTCCCGGCCCGCGCCGCCGTAGAGCAGGTCGCCGTCATCGAGCGCTTCGTAGCCCTCAGCGCCCGACGGGCTCGGCGGCCCGAAGCCCCAGCCGAAGATGGTGTCGTTCCCCGAGCCGCCAAAGGCGGTGTCCTCGCCATAGCCGCCCCGGACGCTGTCATTGCCGCTGCCGCCGAAGAGCAGGTTGCGGCCGGGCGTGCCGTTGACCTCCACTGGGAACGGGCCGCCGCGGGCGGCATCGCCCACGACATAGTCGTCCCCGGCGCCACCGGAGACGAGGTCGTCACCCGCGCCGCCGAAGACGCTGTCATTCCCGTTGCCGCCGAACACGGCATCCTGGCCTGCAAGACCGTCCAGGATGTCGGCGCCGCCGCGACCCGCAAGCAAGTCCTGCCCCGCCGTGCCGGGCAGGCTGTCGGCACCGGCACCGCCAAATCGGATGCTCATCTGGGTTCCTCCGGGAAGTCCATGCAGTTCCATGGATCTTGCTCCTGCGTAACCCGGCAGACGCCCGGACCGAATTTGTTTCCCCGCCAGCCAAGCCGGAGCTGCTTCAACTTCCTTTGACCGACGCTCGGCGAGGCCGCGCCAGCAGGTGGGCCTAAAGCCCTCAAATCCTCAATCGCTGCCCCAAGCTATTGAGTTCATGAATGAAGTGGTGACCAGCCTCATCGCTTGCGACCATCGAAGCGGGATGCCTGTGCGCTCTCAGGCCTCGACAACGACATACTCATCCTCGACCTTCACGGGGAAGGTTTCCGCCACATAGGGCCCCTCCACCAGCGCTGCGCCGCTCGTCACCTGCGCGGGGAATTGCCGCACCTGCACCCGCTTCGGGTCGAACCAGGACTTGCCGGTGCGGATGTCGAATTCCCAGTAGTGCCAGGGGCAGCGCACCATCTCGCCCCGCCGCGCATAGCGGTAGACGCCCGGCTCCGGGCTGTCGACATGCCCCGAGACCAGTCCCGCGCATAGGCTGCCCCCCTGATGCGGGCAGCGGTCGGAGAGGGCATAGAACTCGCCGCCGAGATTGAAGACGACGATCCGCTTCCCCTCCGCCTGCACCAGCTTCCGCCCGCCGACGGGGATCTCCCCCGCCGGCGCCACCACGATCCGCGCCATCCTCAGAACCCGTAGAGCGCCCGCGCATTGCCGCCATAGATCGCCCGCCGCCGCTCGGCCGGGATCACGCCCGGGATGGCCGCGCGCGGGTCGTCGAAGTCCCAATGCGGGTAGTCGCTGGCGAAAAGGATGCGGTCCCAGCCGACCCACTCGCAGATGTCGAGGATATGCTGCCCCCGCTCCGGCTCCTCCATCGGCTGGGTCGAGACCCAGATATGCTCGCGGATGTATTCGGAGGGCGCCCGCTTGAGGTGCGGCACCTCGCTCTTCAGGTGCCGCCAGTGCTTGTCGAGCCGCCAGCCGACCGAGGGCAGCCAGGCGAAGCCGCACTCGATCAGCACGACCTTGAGGCCGGGGAAGCGCTCGAACACCCCCTCGGTGACGAGGGAGATCACCTGGTTCTGGCAGGAGGTCGCATGCTCGCTCACTTCCTCGATGTAGAAAGAGGGCCAGCCGCCATTGGTCATCGCCCAGCCGCTATAGCCGAAGGCATGGAAGGCGACAGGCAGCCCCGCCTCCACCGCCGCCTCGTAGATCGGCCAGTAGCGCGGGTTGCCGGCCGGCTCTGCGGTCCGGCTCATCATCAACACCTGGCAGAAATTCGGGTCACCCGCCCGCTTCCTGATCTCGGCCGCCGAGGCCGCTGCATCCTCATAGGGCACGACGACGCTGCCCCGGAGCCGCGGCTCGCGCCGGAGCCAGGCTTCGAGCTGCCACTCATTGCTCGCATGCGCCATGGCCGCGGAGAAGGCGTTGTTCCGGTCCCCCTGCCCGCTCGGCTGCAAGGGGTTCAGCACCCCGACATCGATCCCGTAATTGTCGAGCAGCTGGAAGCGCAGGAAATCGAGGTCCGAGGCCGGCGTGCCGCCCGTCGGCGGCCAGGCGTCGCGCCGCGAGGCCATCGGCTGCGCCTTGGGAAACGGCGGCTGCCCGGCGGTGAAGCCGTGCCGCGCCCGCATCCCCCAGGTCTGCAGGTGCTCCCACCAGCGCTCGCTGAGGAAGGGCCTGAAGGCCTCGATGCTGTCCGCCCTGGGGTGGATATCGACATCGACGAGCCCCTGCGTCGCGGCAGCAGGCTTGCCGGGGGCTGGGATCGGCTGGATCACGTTCATGCCACGACTCCTTCGCTGAGGCGCTGATAGGTGGCGAGCGGGTTGTCCCGCATGAGCTTCGGCCAGAGGCTTTCCGGGATGCCCGCCGGCATGGCGGCATCCCCGTCATACTGCCAGTGGGGCCAGTCCGAGGCCCAAAGCAGCAACGCATCGGAGCGCAGCTGGTCCATCACCCGCTGCACAATGGCGCCATCTTCCGGCGCATCCAGCGGCTGGACGGTGAGCCGCACCTGGTCCCGCACGATCTCGGCCGGCAGCCGGTCGACCCAGGGCACCTCGAAGCGCACGCCCTTCCAGGTCTTCTGCAGCCGCCAAAGGAAGCTCGGCAGCCAGGAGACGCCCGATTCCAGCAGCACCACCCGAAGTCCAGGGAATTTGGAGAAGGCGCCCTCGGTGATGAGGCTCGCCAGCGTGCTCTGGAAGGCCTGCTGGTTGGCCGCGTATTCCTCGAGATACCAGCTCGTCCAGCCGACCGAGGTCTGCGGGTGCCGGTAGGCGCTGCCGGCATGGATTCCGAGCGGCAGCCCGTGCCGCACGCAGGCCTCGAGGACCGGCCAGAACTGCCTTCGCCCGAGCGGCACCTCCCCCATCACCAGCGCCAGCACCTGGACGAAGCGGCGGTCGGGCGCCAGCCGCTCGATCTCGGCGACCGCAGCCTCGATGCTCTGCAGGGGCAGCACAATGGAGGCGCGCAGCCGCGCATCCCGGTCCAGCCATTCCGCCCGGGTCCAGTCGTTCAGCGCCCGGGTGAAGGCCGCCGCCATGTCCTCGTTGAAGACGAGCTGCACGCCATAAAGCGGGTTGAGGATGCCGAGCTCCGTCCCCAACCGGTCCAGCGACTGCGCCTGGATCTCGCCGACGCTCCCTGCCCCGTGCCCGTCCGCCCCGCGCCAGTCGGCCCGGATGGTCTTCGGCGAGCGCACCGGCCAGGACTGGGTATCGAGGGTGGTGATCCCCCGCTCCTCCACCTGGTCGCGCCAGAACGCGTCCATATAGGGGGTAAGGGCCGCCATGCCCGGCACCATCGGGTGCAGGTCGCAATCGATCGGGCGGAATCGGCCGTACATCGGCTTCGCTACCCTCCCAGCGCCGCGAGCCCCAGATAGGCCGCGGCCAATCTTGCCTGGCCCTCGAACATCGCGCGGCCGGAGACCGTATCACACCCCGCCGCGGCCGCCGCGTCCAGCAGCGGCGTGCGCTCCGGGTTCGGAATCACATCGGCCACCACCTGGCCGGGCGAGAGGTGCTCGGGCTCCACCGGCAACGCATCCCCCGGCCGGAGCCCGAGCGGCGTCGCATTGACGACGAGGTCCTGCCCCGCCGCATCCGCCGCCCCCGTCGCCACCTTGCAGCCCGGGAAAGCCGCCGCCACCGCCTCGGCCAGCGCCGCCGCCCGCCCCGGCGCCACATCGGAGAGGGCAAGCGAGGCCACCCCCGCCCGCCCCAGGGCGAAGGCGATCGCCCTTCCCGCCCCGCCGCAGCCGACCTGCAGGACGCGCATCCCCGCCGGCTCATGCACCGCCGCACGCAGCCCGGCGACGAAGCCCTCGCCATCGAACATCTCGCCTTCCCAGCCGCCATCGGCACGCCGCCGCACCGTGTTCACGGCGCCCGAGAGCCGCGCCATCGGCCCCAGCGCATCGAGCAGCGGCACCACCGCCTGCTTGTGCGGCATCGTCAGCACGACCCCATCGAGGTTGCGGATGCGCGTGAGCCCGCGCCAGGCCGTGGCCAGATCGGCCGCCGCGACCTCCATCGGCAGGAAGGCCGCATCCAGCCCCGCCCGCGCAAAGGCCGCATTCCACCACTCCGGCGAGCGCACCACCCCGACCGGGTCACCGAGGATGGCGAAGAGCCGGGCCCGGCCGGTAATCGGCATGCTGCACCCCTTCCGCTGTCCGCTCCGCTCGCCCATCCTCGCCGGAGGGATCGCGCGGAGGAAGGGCATGGCGAGCGGCACGAAGCCGGTGGCGCTGGTGACGGGGGCGCGGCGTGGCATGGGGGCGGCGACCTGCATCGCGCTCGCCGGCGCCGGCTACGACATCATCGCCATCGACAAGGAGCTGGAGGGCGCCCGGGAGACCGGCCATGCGGTGGTCGCGGCCGGCGGCGATTTCGACTTCCGCTTCTGTGACCTGGCGGACCCGGAGGCGGTGGCGAGGATCGCGGAGCTCGCCTGGGAGATCGGCGGCGGTGTCGAGGCGGTGGTGAACAATGCCGGCGTCGGCACGCTCGTCCGCGGCGACCTGCTCGATCTGGCGCCCGAGAGCTGGGACCGGGCGCTCACGGTAAATACGAGGGCGCCGTTCTTCCTCACCCAGGCCCTGGCGAAGCGGATGGTGGCGGCGGATGCGCCGCGGCGCGGGCCGCGCGGCATCGTCTTCGTCACCTCGGCCAATGCCGTGCTCGCCAGCCCGGACCGGACGGATTACAGCGCGAGCAAGGCCGCGCTCTCGATGGTCGCGCGCTGCTTCGCGCTTCGCCTCGCCGAGGACGGCATCCCCGTCTACGAGGTCCGCCCTGGCGTCATCCGCACGGCGATGACCGAGGCGGTGGCCGAGCGCTATACCCAGCGGATCGCCGAGGGCCTCTCGCCGGTCCGCCGCTGGGGCGAGGCGGAGGATGTGGCCCGGGCCATCACCGGCCTGCTCTCCGGCGCCATCCCCTTCTCCACCGGCGATGCCTTCCATGTCGATGGCGGGCTGCATATTGGCCGGCTCTAGCCTGTGCCGCCCAAGGCTACTCGATACGGATGTTGGCGAGGCGCGCGACCTCGCTGTTGACCGCGATCTCGCGCGGGATGCGCTGGCGGAATTCGGCCGGCCCCTCGCCTTCCACCACGCCGCCCGACTCCTCGATCCGGGCGATGATCTCCGGCCGGCGCAGCAGCCCCTGCACATCGGCCGCGATGCGGGCGACGAGCGCTTCGGGCAAGCCTGCAGGACCGGTGAAGCTGTACCAGGGCGAGGTGTCGCGGATCGGCACGCCCTGCTCCGCCATGGTCGGCACCTCGGGGAAGGCGCGGGAGCGGCGTGGGGCGGCGATGGCGAGCGGGCGGAGCTTGCCGTCGCGGGCGAGGCCGATGGCCCCCGAGAGCGTCGAGAAGGTGATCGGCACGCGGCCGCCCATCACGTCCTGCAAGGCCGGCACGGCGCCGCGATAGGGCACGTGCGTGAGCTCGATCCCCGCCGCGCGCATGAACATCTCCGTGGCGAAATGGCCCGAGGTGGCCACGCCCGATGTCGCCGCGGCGAGGCCCGGCTGGCGCCGCGCGGCCGCGACCACCTCCGCCAGGTTGCGGTAGGGTTGGTCGGCGCCGGTGAAGAGCACGGTCGGCGAGGAGTAGATGACGACGATCGGGGTGATGTCGCGCAACGTGTCGAAGGGCAGCCGGGCGAAGACGGCGGGGTTGGTCGTCAGGTTGCTGGTGCAGAGCAGCAGCGTGTAGCCATCGGGCGGCGACTTCACCAGCGCCTCGGCCGCGATGTTCTGCGACGCGCCGGGGCGGTTCTCCACCACCAGCGGCTGGCCCCAGAGCGCCTGCAGCGGCTCCTGCAGCAGGCGGGCGGCGAAGTCGGTCGGGCCGCCGGCGGGAAAGCCGACCAGCAGGCGGACCGGCCGGTCCGGCCAGGCCGGCTGGGCGCGGGCCGTGGCGGCAAGCGCAGCGCCGGCGGCGGCGAGCATCCCGCGTCGGTGAAGCATGGCGTCTCCCCGTGATGATCGTTGCCGGGAGCATTCGCCTTGCGGACCGGCCCGTCAAGCAAGCCCGAGCGGGGCAACCCCGCCCCACGGGCCTCGTTCAGCGGGCCAGTCCAGCAACGCGAGGAGACGCGCATGACGACGAAGGGCCTCGGCGGCCATTCCCCGGTCGACATCACCCATCAGCTCAAGGGCCTGCACTTCCCCGCGCAGAAGCAGGACCTGGTGCAGCAGGCGAAGGGCAACGGCGCTGGCCAGGACATCATGCAGATGATCGATGCGATGCCGGAGCGGGAATTCGCCAGCATTGCCGATGTCATGAAGGCGATGGGCGAGCTGAACCCGGATCGCTGAGGGGAGCCGCATCACGGCGAATGAATAGGACGGCGGCAGCGTCGCCGTGCTGGCGACGGATGGCGTCGAGCAGGTGGAGCTGACCGAGCCGGTGAAGGCGCTGAAGGCGGTTGGGGCGACGGTGCATGTCGTCTCGCCGCAGCAGGGCAGCCTGCAGGGCTGGAACCACCTCGACAAGGCGGACCCGATCCCGGTCGACCAGTCGCGCGAAGGGGCCGATCCCGCGCGCTATGGCGCGCTGATGCTGCCGGGCGGGGTGGTCAACCCGGACCAGCTGCGGTTGCAGCCGAAGGCGATCGCTTTCATCCGGCACTTCGTCCGGAGTGGCAAGCCGACCGCGGCCATCTGCCACGGGCCCTGGACGCTGATCGATGCCGGCGGCGTCGCGGGGCGGCGGATGACGAGCTGGCCCTCACTGAAGACGGACCTCACCGATGCCGGAGCGCGCTGGGAGGATGCCGAGGTCGTCACCGACCGCGGCCTCGTCACCTCGCGCAGGCCGGACGACATCCCGGCCTTCAGCCGCAACATGATCGAGGAATTCCACGAGGGGCGGCACGCCGCCTGACGGTCACGTCCTGAGGAAGGGATTGCTGCGCCGCTCCTGGCCGAAGCTCGAGCCCGGGCCGTGGCCGCAGAGGAAGGCGATGTCGTCGCCGAGCGGCAGCAGCTTCCCGTGGATGGCGGCGAGCAGGGCCTCCTGGTCGCCATAGGCGAAGTCGGTGCGCCCGACCGAGCCGCGGAACAGCACGTCCCCGACCACGGCGACGCGCAGCGCCGCCTGGACGAAGACGACATGCCCGGGCGTATGCCCCGGGCAGTGCAGCACGCCGAAATCCTCGCCGCCGATCGGCACCGTGTCGCCCTCGGCGAGCCACTGGTCGGGCACCAGGTTGCGGGCTGCCATGCCGTATTTCGCACCCTGCGCCTCGAGGTCCTCGAGCAGGAAGGCATCGCGCCGGTCGGGGCCGATGACGGGCGGCGTGCCGGGCAGCGCCTCCTTCAGCTCCGCCGCGCCGCCGGCATGGTCCATATGGCCATGGGTGAGGAGGATGCTGTCGATGGAGAGCTTCAGCTCGCCGATGGCGGCGAGGATGCGGTCGACCTCCCCGCCCGGGTCGATGACGCTGCCGCGGAGGCTCGCCTCGTCCCAGAGCAGGGTGCAGTTCTGCTGGAAGGGCGTGACGGGGATGATGGCGGCTTTGAGCATCGGGCGAGCCTAGGCACCCCTCCCCGTCCCGGCAAGCGGGCTGGACGGCGCGGCGCCGGGGACGCAGCCTCTCGCCATGCCGGATTCGATGCGCGGCGGCGCGCTTCCGCCGAAGGCCGTAGGCCTGATGCTGCTCCTATGCTTCGTCTGGGGGCTGAACTTGGTGGCGATGAAGCTGGGCAACCAGGGCATCCCACCGGTGCTCCAGGCGGGGCTGCGGTCCACCATCGCCGCGGTGCTGCTGGTCGCCTGGTGCCGCTGGCGGGGGATCGGCTTCGGCCTCTGGCGGCGGGACGGGACGCTCTGGCCAGGGGTGGCGGCGGGGGTGCTCTTCGCCATCGAGTTCGTGGCGCTCTACATCGGCGTCGGGCTGACGACCGCTTCGCGCGGGGTGATCTTTCTCTACGGGGCGCCCTTCTTTGTGGCACTCGGCGCGCATTGGCTGCTGCCGGATGACCGGCTGAGCCGGGCCAAGGTGATCGGGCTGCTGGTCGCCTTCGGCGGGCTGGTGCTGGCCTTCTTCGAGGGCCTTTTCGCGCCCGCCGGGGAGCGGGCGCTGCTCGGCGACATGCTCTGCCTTGTGGCGGGAGCGCTCTGGGGCGCGACGACCGTGCTGGTGAAGGCCTCGGCGCTGCGCCGGGCGCCGGCGATGCTGGTTCTGCTCTACCAGCTCGCCGTCTCGGCGCCGCTGCTGCTCATCGTCTCGCCGCTGCTGGGCGAGGCCTGGCGCATCGATGCGCAGCCGCTGGTGATCGGGGCGCTGCTCTACCAGGCAGCAGGAATCGCGGGGGCGAGCTACGCCCTCTGGTTCTGGCTCGTCTCGCAATACTCCGCTTCGCGGCTTTCGGCTTTCAGCGTGCTGACGCCGATCTGCGGCGTCACGGCCGGGGCGCTGCTGCTGGACGAGCCGCTCGGGCCCTTCTTCGGGGTGGCGGTCGGGTTTGTCGCCCTGGGTCTCTGGCTGGTGAACCGGCCTGCCCGCTGAGGCGGCGGCACGTGATGAAATGACCCTCATCTGCGTGCCGAATAGGCACATCTGGCCTGCGACCGGGTGACGACGGCGCCGGGAGCCCTGGCACGCATCTCGCAGAGGGGTTCACGCAACCCGGCACCCCTGCCCCGCGGGGTGCCCTGGCTGCTCGCCGCCGAGGCTGCACGGCTCCAAGGGCGCCATGCCCGCTGGATCGGAAGCCAAGGTCTGCCCAAGGAAGGAAGAACCGGTGACCTCGACCTCTCCCACGATGACACGGCGCGTGGCGCTGGGCGGCCTCGGCGCCGCGCTCGCTGTGCCGGCCCTCCGCCCCGCCTTCGGCCAGGGCACCCCGATCAAGGTCGGCGTTCTGCACTCCCTCTCCGGCACCATGGCGATCAGCGAGACGGCGCTGCGCGACACCGTGCTGATGATGGTCGACTGGGTGAACGCCAAGGGCGGCGTGATGGGCCGCAAGGTCGAGGCGGTGGTGGTCGACCCGGCCTCCAACTGGCCGCTCTTCGCCGAGAAGGCGCGCGAGCTGCTGCAGGTCCACAAGGTGGACGCGACCTTCGGCTGCTGGACCTCGGTCTCCCGCAAGTCCGTCCTCCCCGTCTTCGAGGAGCTGAACGGCATGCTCTTCTACCCCGTCCAGTACGAGGGCGAGGAGGAGAGCAAAAACATCTTCTACACCGGCGCCACGCCGAACCAGCAGGCGATCCCGGCCGTGGAGTACCTGATGTCGGAGGATGGCGGCGGCGCGAAGCGCATCGCTCTCCTCGGCACCGACTACGTCTACCCGCGCACCACCAACCGCATCCTGCGCGGCTTCCTCAAGTCGAAGGGCATCGGCGAGGGGGATGTCATGGAGGAGTACACGCCCTTCGGCCACAGCGACTGGCAGGGCATCGTCGCGCGGGTAAAGCGCTTCGCCTCCGAGGGCAAGAAGACGGCCATCGTCTCGACCATCAACGGCGATGCCAACGTCCCCTTCTACCGCGAGCTCGGCAACCAGGGCATCAAGGCCGAGGATCTCCCCTGCGTCGCTTTCTCGGTCGGCGAGGAGGAGCTGGCGGGCATCGACACCAGGCCGCTGGTCGGCCACCTGGCCGCATGGAACTACTTCATGTCCGTCCCCGGCACGCCGAACGCCGAGTTCAAGCAGCTCTGGCAGAGCTACATCAAGAACCCGAAGCGCGTCACCAACGACCCGATGGAGGCCACCTATTCCGGCTTCCGCATGTGGACCCAGGCCGTGGAGAAGGCCAGGTCCACCAAGGTCGACGACGTGCGCGCGGCGATGATCGGCCAGAAGCTGATGCCACCCTGCGGCTATGAGGAGGAGATGCTGCCGAACCATCACCTCTCGAAGCCGGTGCTGATCGGCGAGGTGCAGGCGGACGGCCAGTTCAACACCGTTTGGAAGACGCCGAATGCGGTGAAGGCGGAGAACTGGTCGCCCTTCATCCCCGAGAATGCCAACCGGCGCCGCTGAGCATGGCGGCGGCGCCGGCCGCTTCCCAGCGCCGCCTTTCCTGAAAGTCGACATGAGACAGCTCCTCCTGGCCGTGGGCCTGCTGCTCTGGCTGGCGCTGCCGGCCAGGGCACAGGACGCCTTCACCGCCGCGCTGCCCGGCCTTGCCGGCGGCTTCGGCGATATCGCCACCTCGGTCGAGCAGCTCGGCGTGCTGGGTGACCCGCGGGCGCTGCCCGTGCTGCGGGCGCTGCAGGAGGGCGGGCTGCAGAGGACGGCGGATGGCCGGGTGCTGCTGCCAGGCGGCATCGACGCGGCGACCGGCCAGGTTGTCGATGCTGCGGCGGCGGAGACGGTGCGGCTGAACAACCGGGTACGGCAGGCGCTGCGCGGGGCGCTCGGCCGGCTGCAGCTCGTCTCGCCGGATGCCGCGGAGCGCGGCGCGGCGGCGGAGGCCATCTTCCGCGCCCGGAGCGCCGAGGACGTGCCGCGGCTGGGGGCCGCCATCGCGCGCGAGGCGGATGCGGGCGTGCGCGCGAAGATGGTGCTGGCGCTGGCCGCGGCGCAGCTCGTCGCCCCCGATGAGGAGGCGAAGCGGGCGGCGGTGGCGCGGCTCGGCGCGGCGGGGACGGTCGAGGCGCGGGCGCTGCTGCTGGAGGCGCGGGCGTCCAATCCGGACATGGCGACGGCGATCGATGTCTCGGTCGCCACCATCGACCGGGCGCTGTCCATCCGCCGCGCGGCGGAGACGCTGTTCCAGGGCCTCTCGCTCGGCTCGGTGCTGCTGCTCGCGGCGCTGGGGCTGGCCGTCACCTTCGGCGTCATGGGCGTGATCAACATGGCGCATGGCGAGTTCGTCATGCTCGGCGCCTATGCCACCTTCGTCGTGCAGGAGGCCTGCCGGGGCATCCCCTGGCTCGCGCCCTGGTCGCTGCCGCTCTCGGTGCCGGCGGCATTCCTGGTCGCGGCGGCGGCCGGGGCGGTGCTGGAGCGGGGACTGATCCGGCATCTCTACGGGCGGCCGCTCGAGACGCTGCTGATGACCTTCGGCGTCGGGATGATCCTGCAGCAGGCGGTGCGGATCGCCTTCGGGGCGCAGAACCGGGAGGTGACCTCGCCGGCCTGGATGCAGGGCACGCTGATGCTGCCGGGCGGCGTCGCCGTCACGCAGAACCGGCTCTGGATCATCGTCTTCGGCATCGCCGTGCTGCTGCTGGTGGTCGCGGCCATCCGCTTCACTCGCTTCGGGCTCGAGATGCGGGCGGTGGTGCAGAACCGTCGGATCGCGGCGACCATGGGCATCCGCACCGGCCGGGTGGATGCGCTGACCTTCGCCTTCGGGTCGGGTATCGCCGGCATGGCGGGCGTGGCGGTCAGCCAGATCGATAATGTCTCGCCCAATCTCGGCACGGGCTACATCATCGACAGCTTCATGGTCGTCGTCTTCGGCGGCGTCGGCTCGCTGGCGGGGACGCTGGTGGGCGCGCTGACGCTCGGCGTCGTCAACAAGGTGCTGGAGCCCTATGCGGGAGCGGTGCTGGCCAAGGTCTTCGTCCTGATCGCCATCATGCTGTTCATCCAGCGGCGGCCGCGGGGGCTCTTCGCGCTAAGGGGCAGGGCGGCGGAATCATGAGCGCGTCCCTCGCGGTACCCATGCCCGGCGGATCCGGGCGGACGACGCTGCGGTTCGTGCTGATCGGGGCGGTGCTGGTGCTGGCGGCGCTGCCGGCGCTCAACCGGCTGCCTGTGGAGAATGCGCTGCATGTCTCCGACTTCATCGTCAGCATCGCCGGCAAGTGGATCACCTACGCGATCCTTGCGCTGGCGATCGACCTGGCCTGGGGCTATGCGGGCATCCTCTCGCTCGGGCATGGCGCCTTCTTCGCCCTCGGCGGCTATGCGATCGGGATGCATCTGATGCGGCTGATCGGGCCGCGCGGCGTCTACGGCCATCCGGTGCTGCCGGATTTCATGGTCTTCCTCGGCTACAAGGAGCTGCCCTGGTACTGGCTGGGCTTCGACCACTTCCCCTTCGCCATCCTGATGGCGATGCTGGTGCCGGGGGTGCTGGCGGGGGTGGTTGGCTACCTCGCCTTCCGCAGCCGGATCACAGGCGTCTACCTCTCCATTATCACCCAGGCGCTGACCTATGCGCTCATGCTCGCCTTCTTCCGCAACGACATGGGTTTCGGCGGCAATAACGGCTTCACCGACTTCAAGGAGCTGCTGGGCATGCCGCTGAACACCGCGGCGGCACGGAGCGCGCTGTTCTATGCCTCGCTGCTGCTGCTGCTCGGAGCGCTCTGGATCTGCTCGCGCATCACTCGCTCGAAGCTGGGTCGGGTCCTTGTCGCCATCCGCGATGCGGAAAGCCGGGCGCGATTCCTCGGCTATGACGTGACGCGGCACAAGCTCTTCGTCTTCGTGCTCTCTGCGATGATTGCGGGGCTCGCCGGGGCGCTCTACGTGCCGCAGGTGGGCATCATCAACCCGGGCGAATTCAGCCCGGGGAACAGCATCGAGGCGGTGATCTGGGTGGCGGTCGGCGGGCGGGGGACGCTGGTGGGGGCGCTGCTCGGGGCCTTCTCGGTCAACGCGCTCAAGACCTGGCTGACGACCGTCGCCCCCGACCTCTGGCTCTTCGTGCTCGGCGGGTTGTTCGTGGCGGTGACGCTGTTCCTGCCGCGGGGCCTTATCGGGCTGTTCTCGAGGGCGCAAAGGTGAGCGAGCCGGTCCTCTACCTCGACGGCGTCTCGGTCGTCTTCGACGGGTTCAAGGCGCTCAACAACCTCTCCCTCATCGTCGATGCAGGGGAGCTGCGCGCCATCATCGGGCCGAACGGCGCCGGCAAGACGACGATGATGGATGTCATCACCGGCAAGACGCGGCCGACCGCAGGCGTCGTCCGCTTCCGCGAGCATGACCTGACGCGGCTCGACGAGGCGAGCATCGCCAATCTCGGCATCGGCCGGAAGTTCCAGAAGCCGACGATGTTCGATGCGCTGACGGTCTTCGAGAACCTGGAGCTTGCGCTGAAGGCCCCGCGAGGGCCCCTGGCCTGCCTGCGCTGGGTGCTGACGGGCGAGGCGCGCCGGAGGATCGAGGCGGTGATGGATGAGGTCGGGCTCGCGGCGCGGGCGCATGACCGCGCGGCAATCCTGTCGCACGGCCAGCGGCAATGGCTCGAGATCGGCATGCTGCTGATGCAGGACCCGGAGCTGCTGCTGGTGGATGAGCCGGTGGCAGGGATGACCGACCAGGAGACCGAACATACCGCCGCCCTCCTCGTCCGCATCGCGGGGAGGCGGAGCGTCGTCGTCGTCGAGCACGACCTGGAATTCGTCCGGGCCCTCGGGAGCAAGGTGACGGTGCTGTGCGAGGGCTCGATGCTCTCCGAGGGCAGCATTGACCATGTGCGGAACGACCCGCGGGTCGTCGAAGTCTATCTGGGGCGGTGAGCGATGCTCAGGGTCGAGGCCATCGATCTCTCCTACGGCGCCTCGCGCTGCCTGCGCGGCGTCTCGCTCGAGGCTGATCCCGGGCGGATCACCTGCGTGCTGGGGCGGAACGGGGTCGGCAAGTCGTCGCTGATGCGGGCGATCGTCGGGCTGGAACGGGTGCAGGCGGGACGGATCATGTGGGAGGGCCGGGACATCGCCGGCATGGCGCCGGCCGAGCGGGCGCGGGCGGGCATCGGCTACGTGCCGCAGGGGCGGGAGATCTTCCCCTTCCTCACCGTGCAGGAGAACCTGGAGACGGCGCTGGCCGCGGCACCGCGCGGCGCCAAGGTGCCGCAGGAGGAGGTCTTCGCCCACTTCCCGATACTGAAGCAGTTCCTCAAGCGGCGCGGGGGTGACCTCTCCGGCGGGCAGCAGCAGCAGCTTGCGATAGCGCGGGCGCTGACGGCGCGGCCGCGGCTGCTGATCCTCGACGAGCCGACGGAGGGCATCCAGCCGAGCGTCATCAAGGATATCGCGCGCGTGATCCGGTTGCTGGCCCGCGAGAGGAACCTTGCCGTGGTGCTGGTCGAGCAGTATTTCGAGTTCGCCCGCGACCTGGCGGATCGGATCGCCGTGATGGTGCGGGGCGAGGTGGCGCTGGGCGGGTCGGTCGAGGAACTGGAGGACGAGGCGGTGCGGCGGCTATTGACCGTGTAGGCCGCCGCGCAGCACGACCGGGATCTTCATATAGCGGACGCCGTTGCTTTCCGCCGGCGGGAAGCGGCCGGCGCGGATGTTCACCTGGATCGAGGGCAGGAGCAGGAGCGGCGGCGCGAGCGTCGCATCCTTGCCCTCGCGCATGGCGACGAATTCCTCCTCCGCGATGCCATCCCGCACATGCGGGTTGCGGGCGCGCTGCTCGGCGACGGTGCTCTCCCAGGCGAAATGCTCGCGGCCAGGCGCCTTGTAGTCATGCGCGGTGAAAAGCCGTGTCTCCGGCGGCAGGGCGAGCAGGCGGCGAATGCTGCACCAGAGGGTGCGCGCATCGCCACCGGGGAAGTCGCAGCGGGCAGTGCCATAATCGGGCATGAAGAGCGTGTCGCCGACAAAGGCGGCATCGCCGATGCGGTAGGCGATGCAGGCGGGGGTGTGGCCAGGGACATGAATGACCTCGGTCTCGATCGTGCCGAGGCGGAAGCGGTCGCCATCGGTGAAGAGGCGGTCGAAGTCGCCGCCCTCGGGGAGGAGGTCGGCAGCATCGAAGACGGGGCGGAAGATCGCCTGCACGTCGCGGATATGCTCGCCGATGCCGATCAGCGCGCCGGTGCGGGCCTTGATGTAGGGGGCAGCGGTCAGGTGGTCGGCATGGACATGGGTCTCGAGCACCCAGCGGAGTGTGAGGCCCTCCTCCGCCGCGGCGGCGAGGATGGCATCGGCGCCGGCGGTGTCGGCGGTGGCGGCGCGATTGTCCCAGTCGAGCACCGGGTCGATGACCGCACCCTCGCGGCTCGCCTCGTCCCAGACCAGGTAGCTGACCGTGTTGGTCGCCGCATCGAAGAAGGCCCGGATCGCGGGCACGGCGCTCTCCGCCATGGCATCCTCCCCTCGCTCAAGGCAGGAGGATGCTGGAGTTCGGCTGAAATGTCAGCCGGGAAGGTCACGGTCCGCCATGCCGATCCCGCGCTGCATGAAGACCAGGTCGACCCAGCGGCCGAATTTCAGACCGGCCGACTTGAGCACCCCCGCCTGGCGGAAGCCGAGCGAGACGTGCAGGCCGATGGAGCCGACATTGTCGCTGTCCCCGATGAGCGCGAACATCTGGCGGAAGCCGGCCTCGGCGGCGCGCTCCAGCAGCGCCGCGACCAGCGCCTTGCCGACGCCCTGGCCGCGGACGTCGTTGCGGACGTAGATGCTGTCCTCCGCCGCATACCGGAAGGCGGAGCGGTCGCGGAGCTGGTTGTAGTAGGCGAAGCCGATGATGCCCTCGCCCTCCCCTGCCTCGGCCTCCGCGACCAGCCAGGCCCAGCCCTGCTCCTGGACCTGGCCAAGGCGGCGAGCCATCTCCGCCTCGTCCGGCGGAACCTCCTCGAAGGTGCCGGCGCCGTGCAGGACGTGATGGGCATAGATGGCGGTGATGGCCGGAAGGTCGTCGGGGCCGGCATCACGGATGATCATGCGGCGGTTCCTGGTGGGAGGGTCGGTTGCGGCCTCGTCCTAACCGCCGGGGACGGGTCGGACAAGCTGAGGACTCACAGCGGGAGCCCGAGTTCCCCGGCGAGGCGCTCGGCCAGCGCCAGCAGGGCGCGGTCCCGCCCGGCGGCGGCCACCAGGGAGAGGCCGACCGGGGCGCCCTCGGCGCGGCCGACGGGCAGGCTCACCTCCGGCAGGCCGGCAAGGCCGGCAATGGCGGTGACGCCCATGGTCCGCTCGCGGGTGGCGTTCTGCTCGGCCTGACTGGCGCCGAGCCTCGGCGCCGGCACCGGCGAGGTCGGGTAGGCGAGGACGGCGCCGCCGGCCAGCAATGCGCGCATCCGGCCTTGGAAGCCGCGGCGGAAGGCCCGGCCGGCGGCGGCCTTGCCCGGGTCCATCGCCCTGGCCGCGGCGAAGCGCTCCCTCACGCCCGGGCCGAATTCAGGCTTCGTCGCCTCGACCCAGGAGCCAAGCGTCGCCCAGGCTTCCTCGGCCTGGACGCAGCGAAAATGCTCGTAGAGCGCACCGAGGCCCTCGGGCGCGACCTCCACGCGGAGCGCGCGGCCGAGCAGGCGCTCGAGGGCCAGCATCGGCTCGGCCAGCGCCACGACGGTGGGCGGGATGGCGTTGATCCAGGCATCGTCCACCTTGAGCAGCGGGCCGAGACCGGGGGCGGCATGATCCTCCGGCAGCAGCACCGCGCCGACGCGGGAGAGGATGGAGGCGCGCATGGCGAACCAGCCGGGCGTGTCGAAGCTCGGGCCGAGGCCGCGGGCGCCGGCGAGGCTGATCGCGCCCCAGCTCGGCCGGATGCCGAAGGTGCCGCAATAGCTGGCCGGGATGCGGACCGAGCCGCCGGTGTCGGAGCCGAGGGCGAAATCCACCAGGCCGCCCCCGACGGCGGCTGCCGAGCCGCAGGAGGAGCCGCCGGGGAAGCGGTCCGGCGCCGCCGGGTTGAGCGGCGTGCCATACCAGACATTCTCGCCGGTCAGCCCATAGGCAAGCTCCACCGTCTTGGTCTTGCCGCGGAGGCTGGCGCCCGCCTGCAGCAGGGCCTGGATGACGGGCGCCGTCGCTGCGGCGGGCGGGTTGGTGCGGGCCCAGTCCGGGTTGCCGTAGCCGGTCGGGCTGCCGGCGACGTCGAACAGGTCCTTCACCGCGAAGCCGAGGCCGGCGAGCGGGCCATCCGCCGCGCCGGGAAGCTCGAGGCGAGGGCCGGGCATGAAGGGGCTGTCGCGGTCATTCATCGCATCCGGCATGGCGGCCTCGTTCGACGGGAATTGTTGCGCTGCAATCCTGCCCGTGGGACAGGCTGGCGGAAAGGCCAATCTTCCGCGTGCATGGCAGGCATTTCACCGCAGTGGTTGCATCTTTCGCGGCATCGCAGCATGTAGCGCGGCCATGGACGCCATCGCCCCCAGCCCGAAACCCGCCATCCCACCGGCCTTCAACGGCGAGACGGTGACCTGGGTCCATCACTGGACCGACCGGCTCTTCTCCTTCCGCTGCACGCGGGACCCGGCGCTCCGCTTCGTCGCCGGGCAGTTCGCCATGATCGGGCTGATGGTCGGGGGCAAGCCGCTGGTGCGGGCCTATTCCATCGTCAGCCCACCCTGGGAGGAGGAGCTCGAATTCCTCTCCATCAAGGTGCAGGACGGGCCGCTGACCTCGCGGCTGCAGCACATCAAGCCGGGCGACACCGTGGTCATCGGCAAGAAGCCGACGGGGACGCTGCTAACGGAGAACCTGCTGCCGGGCAAGACGCTGTGGCTGCTGGCGACGGGGACCGGGCTGGCGCCCTTCATGTCGCTGATCCGCGAGCCGGATGTCTACGAGCGCTACGAGCATGTGGTCGTCTGCCACACGGTGCGCGAGGTGAAGGAGCTGGCCTATCGCCAGCTCATCAGCGAGGAGCTGTCGCGGCACGAATTCCTCGGCGAGATGCTGGCGGGGAAGCTGCTCTACTATCCGAGCGTGACGCGGGAGCCCTTCCCCACCCAGGGGCGGATCACGGACCTGATCGATTCCGGCAAGGTCTTCGCCGATCTCGGCTTGCCACCGTTCTCGCCGGACCGGGACCGGGTGATGCTCTGTGGCTCCGAGGCGATGAATGCCGATGTGAAGGCGCTGCTGGAGGCGCGGGGCTTCGTCGAAGGCTCGAACAACGAGCCCGGCAGCTATGTGCTGGAGAAGGCTTTCGTCACGAAATAGGCGCGGGCGTCACCGGCCGGCCACGGAGCGGCGCAATCCGAACCATTGCCCGACGCTCATGAAAAATCCGTCATCTTGCGTCCATCTTCCGGCGGCGGGGCCTGCCCGGTCCTTGAGGCCGGTTTTCCGCGGGTGCAGAGTCCTGCCGCCCGACCAATGGCCTGTTCTGCACTGCTCCTGCGCGCCACGCCCGCCTGCGGCCTCCGGCACGCGAACGTCTTGCCCGAATCTGAATACGTAGTCATTCTGATGTTAGTTGAGGTCGGGCCGCGGCTTCCGGAGATTGCGTTCCTGGGCAGGAACGGGGGTCGCAACGGCCCCCGTTTGCCCGTTGGACGCGAGCCCGGAGCCATGGGCCCCGGGGGAAAGGGCAGGAAATGAGCGCAAATTCGGCAACAACGGCTGGCGGGGTTAAGGCACCCCCGATGACGAAGGAGGAACGGAAGGTCATTCTGGCGTCCTCCCTCGGCACCGTGTTCGAGTGGTACGATTTCTACCTCTTCGGCTCGCTCGCCGCGATTATCGGCGCGAATTTCTTCAACCCGCTCGGTGCCGACGGGCAGCCAATGTTCAACGAGGCCACGCGCAACATCTTCGCGCTGCTCGCCTTCGCGGCCGGCTTCCTGGTGCGGCCCTTCGGCGCCCTGGTGTTCGGCCGGCTCGGCGACATGGTGGGGCGGAAGTACACCTTCCTCGTCACCATCGTCATCATGGGCGCTTCGACCTTCGCGGTCGGCCTGCTTCCCACCTCGGCCACCATCGGCATCTCCGCCGCCGTCATCCTGATCATCCTGCGCTGCCTCCAGGGCCTGGCGCTCGGCGGCGAGTACGGCGGCGCCGCGACGTACGTGGCCGAGCACGCGCCGAATGGCCGGCGCGGCTTCTACACCTCTTTCATTCAGATCACCGCGACGGCCGGGCTGTTCCTGTCGCTGCTGGTGATCCTCGGGACGCGGCTCGCGCTGGGTGAGGCCGCCTTCGCAAGCTGGGGCTGGCGCATCCCGTTCCTCCTCTCCGTCGTGCTGCTCGGCATCTCGGTCTGGATCCGGATGCAGATGCAGGAGAGCCCGGCCTTCCAGAAGATGAAGTCCGAGGGCACCGGCTCGAAGGCGCCGCTTTCGGAAGCCTTCGGCCAGTGGCGCAACGCGAAGATCGCGCTCTTCGCACTGCTCGGCCTTGTCATGGGCCAGGCGGTGGTCTGGTACACCGGCCAGTTCTACGCGCTGTTCTTCCTGGGCACCGTGCTCAAGGTGGACATCCTCACCACCAACCTGCTGATCGCCTGGTCGCTGCTGCTGGGCTCGGGCTTCTTCGTGTTCTTCGGCTGGCTGTCGGACAAGATCGGCCGCAAGCCGATCATCCTCGGCGGCTGCCTGCTCGCGGCGCTCACCTACTTCCCGCTGTTCAAGCTGCTCAGCCACGAGGCCAATCCGGCGCTGACGGCGGCGCACACCAACATCGCCGTGGTGCTGGACGCCGACAAGGCGGGTTGCTCCTTCCAGTTCAACCCGACCGGCACGGCGCGCTTCACCCAGCCTTGCGACACGGCCAAGGCGGCGCTGGCCCGCGCCTCGGTCAACTACACGGTGAACGACACCCCCGGAAATCCGGCGGTCAACGTCCGCATCGCCGACCAGCCGCCAGTGGCGGCGACCGGGAACCCGCAGTTCGCGGCGCAGCTCGCATCCACCCTCGCGGCGGTGAACTACCCCACCGCCAGCAACCCGTCCGTGGTGAAGATGTCGGGGCCGCTCGACATCTTCCGGGAACAGCCCGCCGTGCTGATCGGCATCCTGACGATCCTGGTGATCTACGTGACCATGGTCTACGGGCCGATCGCGGCGGCGCTGGTGGAGATGTTCCCGACGCGCATCCGCTACACCTCCATGTCGCTGCCCTACCACATCGGCAATGGCTGGTTCGGCGGGCTGATGCCGGCGACGGCCTTCGCCATGATCGCACAGACCGGCGACGTGTATTACGGCCTCTGGTACCCGATCGTCATCGCCCTCGCGACCGTGGTCATCGGCGTCTTCTTCGTGCCGGAAACCAAGGACCGCGACCTCTTCAACGACAGTACCACCGCACAGCGTTGAGCGGGCCGGCCTGACTGGAATGGGCGCCGGGGGAGACCCCGGCGCCTTTTTTCATGCCCGCTTGCCGCCGGGCCGCCCGCTTGCGAGGCTCGCGGCAAACGGGGAGCGAAACCATGCAGGGCTACGACGCGACCTATGCCGCCTGGCAGGCCGATCCGGAGGGGTTCTGGCGCGAGGCGGCGCGCGGCATCGAGTGGGAGCGGGCGCCGGAGCGCATCTTCGACGAGGCGGCCGCGGTCTATGGGCGGTGGTTCCCCGATGCGCGGCTGAACACCTGCCACAACGCGCTCGACCGGCATGTCGCCGCAGGGCGCGGGGCGCAACCAGCGCTGCATTACGACAGCCCGATCACCGGTCGGAGCGTGACCTACACCTATGACGCGCTGGTCGGGCGGGTGGCGAAGCTGGCCGGCGCGCTGGCGGCCCGCGGCGTCGGCCAGGGCGACCGGGTGGTGATCTACCTGCCCATGGTGCCGGAGGCGGCGGTCGCGATGCTGGCCTGCGCCCGGCTCGGGGCCGTCCATTCCGTCGTCTTCGGCGGCTTCGCCGCGGCCGAGCTGGCGGCGCGGATCGCCGATGCGCAGCCGAAGCTCGTCATCTCCGCCTCCTGCGGGATCGAGCCGGGGCGGGTCGTCGCCTACAAGCCGCTGCTGGATGCGGCGATCGGCCTTTCGCCGCACAAGCCGGAGCGCTGCCTGATCCTGAGGCGGCCGGAGCAGGCCTGCGAGTTCGTGGCCGGGCGGGACGAGGACCTGCTGGAGGCGGAGGCGGCCGGGGTGGCGCATCCCTGTGTGCCGGTCGCGGCGACAGACCCGCTCTACATCCTCTACACCAGCGGCACGACGGGGAAGCCTAAGGGCGTCGTCCGCGACAATGGCGGTCATGCGGTCGCGCTGCACAACTCCATGCGGATGCTCTACGGCATCGGCGCGGGGGACGTGATGTTCACCGCCTCCGACGTCGGCTGGGTGGTAGGCCACTCCTACATCGTCTATGCGCCGCTGCTGGCGGGGGCGACGACGGTGCTCTACGAGGGCAAGCCGGTCGGGACGCCGGATGCGGGGGCCTTCTGGCGGGTCTGCGCGCAGTACCGGGTGAACGCCATGTTCACCGCACCGACCGCGATGCGGGCGATCAAGCGCGATGACCCCGAGGGACGGCTGATGGCGGGGCATGACCTCTCGGCGCTTGAGGCGCTCTTTCTCGCGGGCGAGCGCTGCGACCCGCCGACGGCGGAATGGGCGGCGGGGCTGCTGCGGCGGCCGGTGATCGACCATTGGTGGCAGACCGAGACGGGCTGGGCGATCACCGGCAATTTCCGCGGGCTCGGGCTGTTTCCGCCACGCTTCGGCAGCGGCGGGAAGCCCTCGCCGGGCTATGCGGTCGCGGCGCTCGACGATGCAGGCCAGCCGCAGCCGCCGGGCGAGACGGGGACGCTCGCCATCCGCCTGCCGCTGCCACCGGGCTGCCTGCCGACGCTCTGGCAGGCGGATGACCGCTGCCGGGGGGCGTATCTCGAGGCCTTCCCGGGTTGGTACAACACCTCCGATGCCGGCGTCGTCGATGCCGATGGCTATGTCTCGGTGATGTCGCGGACGGACGACATCATTAACGTCGCCGGGCATCGGCTGAGCACCGGGGCGATGGAGGAGGTGCTGGCGGCGCATCCGGATGTCGCGGAATGCGCCGTGCTCGGCGTGAAAGACGCGCTCAAGGGGCAGGTTCCGCTCGGCCTCGTCGTGCTGAAGGCCGGGGTGGCGAAGGCGGAGGCGGAGATCGCGCGCGAGCTCGTGGCGATGGTCCGCGAGCGGATCGGCCCGGTCGCCGCCTTCAAGGATGCGAAGGTGGTGTCGCGCCTGCCGAAGACGCGGAGCGGGAAGATCCTGCGGGCGACGCTCAGGAAGATCGCCGATGGGGAGAGCTACGCCGTGCCGCCGACGATCGACGACCCGGCGATCCTCGACGAGATGCAGGGAAGCCTCGGGCCGCGTTAGAGCAAACTCCGATTAGATGGAATCACCTGATCGGAGTAATTTGCTCGACCAAACAACAGGCTGGAGCGGGTTCCGTGAGCCAGGTCGAACGGAAACCGCGCTAGGCGGCCGGCATCGCCTGGGAGAGGCGGCCGCCCAAGCGCACCGGCTCGACGCGCGTGGCGAGGCCGGTCGCGTCGTCGGTCTCGACGAAGAGGCCGCAGAGGGTGGCCTCGCCATCGGCCGGGGCGAGCTTCTCGCCGGGCATCTTGCGCCAGAAGCGGAGCGCGGCCCCGCCCTTCTGCATGCCGATGACGCTGTCATAGTCACCGCACATGCCGGCATCGGTCTGGTAGGCGGTACCGCCGGGGAGGATCTGGTGGTCGGCCGTCGGCGTATGGGTATGGGTGCCGATGACGAGGCTGGCGAGGCCGTCGAAGCTGTGGCCGAAGGCCTGCTTCTCGCTGGTCGCCTCGGCATGCAGGTCGATCACCGCGGCCTGGATGGTCTGGCCGAGGCGGTGCTTCTGCAGCTCCGCCTGGACGGCGCGGAAGGGGTCATCGAGCGCATCCATGAAAAGGCGGCCCATAACGTTCATCACCAGGGCGCGGCGGTTGCCCTGGACGTCGACGACAACGGCGCCGCGGCCGGGCGTGCCGGGCGGGAAATTGGCCGGGCGGATGACACGGGACTCGCCCTCGATGAAGGGGATGATCTCCTTCCGGTCCCAGGCATGGTTGCCGAGGGTGATCACGTCGGCGCCGGCGGCGAGGAAGGCGCGCGCCATGTCGGGGGCGAGGCCGAAGCCGTGGCTGGCATTCTCGCCATTCACCACGACGAGATCGACGCCGAGCGCGGCACGGAGGGTGGGGAGCTTCGCCGTCAGGGCATCGCGCCCGCTGCGGCCGACGACATCGCCAAGAAAGAGGAGTCTCAACCGGTCACGCCTTGCACTGGACGACGCCCGCTTCGGTGGCCACCATCGGCAGCCGCCAGTCCTCGGGGCCGGCAGGCACCTCTGCCATCTCCTGAACGGCATAGGCGCAGCCGATGGCGGCCGCCCCAGGCAGCCGGGCGAGCGTCCGGTCATAATAGCCGCCGCCATAGCCGAGCCGGCGGCCGGAGCGGTCGAAGGCGAGGAGAGGAACGAGGATCCAATCCGGCGTGACCGGCGCGCCCTCGGCGGGCTGGCTGGTACCCATGGGCCCGCGGGCGAGCGGCGCGCCGAAGCGCCAGGGGCGGAAGACGAGAGGCTGGCCGCGGCGCGGCGTCACCGGCAGGGCGAGCGGATGGCCGCGCGCCTCGAGCGCCTGCAGCAGCGGGCGGATGTCGATTTCCTCACCCATCGGCCAGAAGCCGGCGACGAGAGCGCCGGGCGGTGGCGGGGCTTCGGCGAGCAGCCGCTCGGCGAGGCGGGCGCCGAGGCGCGGGTCGCAGCCGGCGCGGCGCGCAAGCGCCTGGCGTCGGGCCTCGGCCTTCAGGCCGGTGAGCAGTTCGGCGCAGAAGGCCGTGCTGTCTGAGTGCGGAGCCACCATAGCCGTCGGCGTCTCATCCTCCCAAGGCCTGCGTGAGCAGGTGGGCACCGGGTACCCGGACCAAGATCCGGACAGAGCCAGCTCCCGGAGGATGCTTATTGGCCCTGGGGATGAATTACCTGACGCACCGGGCAGCCCCGCTCGATCCATATAGGAACCTGGCCGGCCGAAAGCTAGGTCGTGCGGTCGAGCGTCTGCGCCAGGCCCTCGATCCGTTCGGCGATGCGCGCCAGGCGGTCGGCGAGCTGGGGGTCGGTGCCCACGGGCTGCCCGCTGCGCAGGCGGTCGATCTCGGCGCGCAGGTCGCCGCCCTCATCGGCCAGCAGCAGCGCGACATGGAGCAGCATCCGTGCCTCGGAGAACTGCCCGCCCATGGTGCGGATCAGCCGGACCTTGTCCTCGATCTGCTGGGCGAGGGCGAGGACATGCCCCTCCTCGCCATCCTTGCAGCCGATGGTGTGGCTGTAGCCGTTGACCCGGACGGTGACCTGCCCCACGCGCTATCCCCTCAATCCCGCTCGCCTTGCGGCGGCTCCGCCAGGCCCTCTGGCAGCCCCTCCGATAGCCCCTCTGGCCGAAGCTCCTCGGCGAGCGCCCCGCGCAGCCGGGCAATGGTCGCCTCCAGCCGCTCGGCCATCGCGGCGACCTCGGCGCGCGGGACCATGTCGCCCTCCGCGGCCGGAACGCGGACGCGGGTGAAGGCCTCGGAGAGCCGCTCCACCGCCGCCTCCAGGCGTGCCGCCGCCGCTCCGACCGGATCCCTCGCGCTGTCGCTCATGCCTCTCCACCGGGACGCCCTCGCCGCCGGCAGCGCGCTGGACGCAGCCCCCCCGGCGTGCTGGAAGGCTTCGCATGGGTGCCGAGGCGGGTCAACGGCCAGGGGGAACGCCGGAGGCAGCGCCGCTGCCGGCCGTCCGGGTGCATGGGCGCGTGGAGGTCGAGGCGGCGCTGGCGCTCGCCGGGCCACGCGGCGTGACGCTGCTCTCGGCGCCGGGGATGGCGCCAGGTGTCTTCCTTGCTTTGGTTGCGGCGGCAGCCCGGCCCGGGGTGCCGCATGATACGATGATCGATTGCGCGGATGCGCCGGGGCTGGCGCTGGCAGCGCTCAGGGCCGGGTTCCGGCTGGTCGTGCTGGCCCCCTGCCCTGCCTTCGGCGCCGTCGCGGCGGCGGCGGCGGAATGCGGCGCCGTGTTGCGGCGGGAGGCGCCGCCGGCGCTCGATGCGGGCCGGATCGACGTCACATCGCCCGGCGGGCGGAACAAGCTCGCGCAATGGCTATGGTCCGCCGGGTGACAGGGGCGCAACCTCGCGCTACAGGACGCGCCGCCCGCGATGACACGGCTGAGAAGGGACCACCAATGAAGCTTTCCCGCAAGGTCAAGGACATCCTCTCCTGGTACGAGAGCGACAATCCGGGGACCAAGGCCAACCTCGCCCGCATCCTGATGGAGGGTAGGCTCGGCGGCACCGGGCGGATGGTGATCCTGCCCGTCGACCAGGGTTTCGAGCATGGCCCGGCCCGGTCCTTCGCACCGAACCCAGCGGCCTATGACCCGCGCTACCACTTCGAGCTGGCGGTCGAGGCGGGGCTCAACGCCTATGCCGCGCCGCTCGGCATGATCGAGGCCGGCGCCTCGACCTATGCCGGCGCCATCCCGACTATCCTGAAGCTCAACAGCTCCAACTCGCTCTCCACCACCAAGGACCAGGCGGTCACCGGCAGCGTCTCCGACGCGCTGCGCCTCGGCTGCTCGGCGATCGGCTTCACCATCTATCCGGGCTCCGAGTACCAGTTCGAGATGATGGAGGAGCTGCGCGAGCTGGCCGAGGAGGCGAAGGCCGCCGGCCTCGCCGTCGTCGTCTGGTCCTACCCGCGCGGGCCGATGCTCGACAAGGTGGGCGAGACGGCACTCGACATCTGCGCCTATGCCGCCCACATGGCGGCGCTGATGGGCGCGCACATCATCAAGGTGAAGCCGCCGACCGAGGCGATCTTCCTCGATGCGGCCAAGAAGACCTACGAGAAGTCGCCGGTGCCGAACCTGGCCGAGCTCTCGGGGCGCATCACCCATGTGGTCCAGGCCTGCTTCAGCGGGCGGCGGCTCGTCGTCTTCTCCGGCGGCGAGTCGGGGACGGTCGACAGCATGATGGCGATGGCGCGCGGCATCCATGCCGGCGGCGGCAACGGCTCGATCATCGGGCGCAACACCTTCCAGCGGCCGAAGGCGGAGGCGCTGCAGCTACTCTCCGACATCATCGGCATCTACAAGGGCCCGGCCGCCTGAGCGAGGGCGGCTGCCGTCTCTATCTGATCACCCCGCCGGCCTTCGAGCCGGCGGGGTTTTCGGCCTTGCTGGCCGAGGCGCTGGATGCGGGCGACGTCGCCGCCCTGCAGATCCGGCTGAAGGATGCGGATGACGACGCGGTGCGGCGCGCGACGGAGGCGCTGCTGCCGATAGCGCAGGCGCACGACGTCGCCGTGCTGATGAACGACCGGGCTGACCTGGCGGTGGAGTTAGGGTGCGACGGCGCCCATCTCGGCCAGGAGGATGGCGACCATGCCGCGGCACGGCGGCTGCTGGGCCCGGACCGGACGCTCGGCATCACCTGCCATGGCAGCCGGCATCTCGCCATGGAGGCCGGGGAGATGGGCGCCGATTACGTCGCCTTCGGTGCCTTCTTCCCGACCGCCACCAAGGAGGCGAAGCACCGCGCGGGCCCCGATCTGCTGGAATGGTGGTCGGAGTTCTTCGAGCTGCCGTCGGTCGCCATCGGCGGGATCACGGCGGCCAACTGCGCGCCCCTGGTACGGGCAGGGGCGGATTTCCTCGCCGTGGTCGGGGCGGTCTGGAACCATCCGCAGGGGCCGGCGGCCGGCGTCCGGGCGATGAACCGGGCGATCGCCGAGGCGGCGGGATGAGGTGGCCGGCGCTCGTGCCGGAGCTGATGGTGACGGATATCCGGCGCAGCCTTGCCTTCTGGTGCGGGCCCTGCGGCTTCGCCGTGCTCTACGACCGGCCGGAGGATGGCTTCGCCTGCATCGAGCGGGATGGCTCGCGCCTCATGCTCGACGAGTTGCCGAAGGACGGGCCGCATCGCTGGCAGGTGGCGGAGGCGGCGGCGCCTTTCGGGCGGCATGTGAATTTCGAGATGGCGGTGGAGGCGGTGGAGCCGATCCTGGCGGCGCTCGCCGCACTCGGCTGGCCGCTCTTCATGGCGCCGGAGGTGACACGCTACCGCATCGGCACCGGCGGCGTGACCGTGCGGCAGTTCCTGGTGCAGGATCCGGACGGCTACCTGATCCGCTTCTCGGAGGCCCAGGAGGAGGCTTGAGCATGAGGCTTGAGTTCGAAACGGCGGATGTCTTCACCGGGCAGCGCTTCGGCGGCAACCCGCTCGCCGTCGTCTTCGGCGCCGGGGCGCTGGATGGGGCGGAGATGCAGCGGCTGGCGCGGGAGTTCAACCTGTCCGAGACCGTCTTCGTGCTCGGGGTCGAAGGCGAGGCCGTGCGCATCCGCATATTCACCCCGGGTTCGGAGCTGCCCTTTGCCGGGCATCCGAATGTCGGCGCGGCGGTGCTGCTGGCGCGGCGGCTGGGTCTCACCGGCGACGGGATGCTGCTCGACCAGGCGGCGGGGCGGGTCGTGGCGCGGCTGGCGCGGGATGATGCGGGAGAGGTGACGGGGGCGGAGATCGAGGCGCCTCAGGCTTTCGCCGAGGCGGCGCCGTTCCCGGCGGAGGCGGCGGCGGCCTGTGCGGGGCTGCCGGTCGGGGCCATCGTCGAGCGGGCGCATGTGCCGCTGATCGGCGGCTGCGGCAACCGCATCGCCTTCGCCGAGGTCGCGGATACTGCGGCGCTGGCGGCGGCGAGCCCGGATGCGGCGGCGTTCCGGTCGCATCTGCCGGTGAGCGCGGCGACCGGGCTCTTCCTGCATGCGCCGCTGCCGGATGGGCGGCGGCGGGGGCGGATGTTCGGGCCGCTCGAGGGCATCCCGGAGGATCCGGCGACGGGGAGCGCCGCTGTCGGCCTCGCCGCGCTCCTGCTGCGGGCTGCGGGCGGGGAGCGGATCGCGCTCGAGGTGGAGCAGGGCGTCGAGATGGAGCGGCCAAGCCGGCTTGCGATCCGCGCCTGGCGGGATGCGGAGGGCGGGCTGCGCGCCGCGGTCGGCGGCGGGGTGGTTGCGGTCTCGAGCGGCACCGTCTGGGCCCGATGATGACGCCCGGTCCCTGGATCGCCGCACCGACCGAAACCGCGGGCGAGACCGTCTTCGCCCTGGGCGACGTGCATGGGTGCTCAGCCCTGCTCGACATTATGCTGGGCGGCATCGCGGCGCTGGCGGCGGAGGTGGCGACGCCCACGCGGCTGGTCTTCCTCGGCGACATGATCGACCGCGGGCCGGACAGCATCGGTTGCCTCCGGCGCTGGGCCAGGCCGGTGCCGGGCATCGCCTGGACCGACCGGCTGATGGGCAATCACGAGCAGCTGATGCTGCTGACCGCCGCAGGCGACCGGGAGGCGCGGGAGCTGTGGCTCTCGCTCCATGGCGACACCATGCTGGCGGAGCTGCGCATGGCCTCCGGCCGGCCGGAGGCCGAGCCCAATGCCGCCCTGTTGAGGGAGGCGCTGGGCGAGCAGGTGGTCGGCGCCCTGCACGGGCTGCGCTCCCATGTCGCGGTCGGCAACCTCATCCTCGTGCATGGCGGGCTCGACCCGCGGCAGGATGCGGCGGCCTTCCTCGCCCTGCCCTGGGATCGGCTCGATGCCCGGCCGCGCCACTGGGCCTGGATCACCGGCGGCTTCCTCGACTGGCGCGGCGGCTTCGACGGGCGGATCGTGGTGCACGGGCATACACCGCCGGCCAAGCAGCATCCCTTCACCGGGCTCGACGACCCGCATGTGCTGGCCGAGGGTCGGCTCAACCTCGATGGGGGCAGCGCCGTCACCGGCATCGTCGCGGCGGCGCAGATCGAGACCGGGCGCTACCGCGTGCTGCGGGCCCGGGCGGCAGGCTGATGGACGAGCTCGGCTTTCATCGCACGCTGCACCGGCCGGGGACCCTGCTGGATGTCGGGGCGCATGACGGCGGCTTCACGCTGCCCTTCGCGGCGCTGCCCGGGTCCCGGGTGCTGGCCTTCGAGCCCCTGCCGGAGAGCTTCGCCCGGCTCCGGGCGGCGGCAGGCGGGCTCGCGCATGTGACGCTCCGGCAGGAGGCGCTCGGGGACGCGACGGGCGAGGCGGTGCTCCGGCTGCCCGTCGTCGACGGCGTGGCGAACGAGCAATGGGCGAGCATGGCCAAGGGCTACGACCGCTACGGGCCGCATGTCGGGGAGCGGCAGGTCGCCGTGCCGCTGCGGCGGCTCGACGAATTCGGCCTCGGCGACCTGACCGCGGTGAAGCTGGACGTCGAGGGCGCCGAGTACGAGGTGCTGCGCGGCGGGGCGGAGACGCTCCGGCGCTGCCGGCCGATCCTCTCGGTCGAGATCGAGGAGCGGCACCGGGCGGGCAGCACCTGGGCGGTGCCAGCCTTCCTCGATGCGCTCGGCTATGACGGGTTCTGGGAGCATTGGGGCGCGTGGCGCCCCATGGCGGAATTCGACCGCGCGACGATGCAGGTGGCGAGCCCGGACCCCTCCGTCTTCGGCGCATCCGACCCATACATCTTCGTCTTCTACTTCCTGCCGCGGGAACAGGCGCCGGTGCTGCTGGATCGCTTGCGGAAGGCCGAGGCGGCCGGCTGAACCGCGCCCCGGCCCGGCCGTTGCCTCGGGCGGCACGGCAGGAGGGACGCATGGCCAATGCAGCAGACCTCGCCCAGGGCGAGATCCCGGACCACACCCCGGTCATCGGCAGCGACGGGCGCAACATCGGCACGGTGGATGGCGTCGCGGGCGACTACATCAAGCTGACGCGGGACGAGACGGGGCAGCATCGCTTCCTCCCACGGAAGCTCGTCACGAGCCTGGAGGGCGGGCTGGTGCGCGTGTCGCTGCCGGCCGCGCAGGCGGCGGATGCCATGGTCGACGAGGCGGAGCTGGCGCGGCGGATGGCGCTCGACCCGGATGCCGGCGCGCCCTTCGGCCGGCCGGACGATAGCGGGCCGCATGGCAGCCGGGCGCAAGCGCATGGGCCGAAGGGCAGCCCGAACCACCTGCAGGGCGGGCAGCGGCCCGCCCCGGATGGCGGCATCAACACCCACAGGAGGTAGGACGATGGCTCCCCCCGCCCGCCTGCTGTCGCGCGAATTGCGGCTCGGCCGAGGGCCGGACCTGCGGCGACGGCGCTGGATTTTGGGACTCTCGCTGCTGGGGACGCTGGCGGCGCAGATCGTCACCCTGTTCCAGATGGGCGTGGTCCGGCGCCTGCCGGACCCGCCCGGGCCCTTCGACTCGAGCCGCGTCGATGCCTCCGACTATGCCTACAGCCGGATGCAGGCACCGGACGGGGCGCTGATGCTGGTTTCCTATGGTGTCACCGCCGCGCTGGCCGCCGCCGGCGGGCGGGACCGGGCGGAGGAGATGCCGGCGCTGCCGCTGGCGCTGGCCGCCAAGACGGGCTGGGACTCCTTCACTGCGCTGAAGCTCGGGCAGGAGGAATGGGCCGAGAACCGGGCGCTCTGTGCCTATTGCCAGGTGGCGACCCTCGCCTCGCTGGCGAGCTTCGCCCTCGCCCTGCCGGAGGCGGTCAGGGCAACGCGGGCAGCCACAGCACGTCGCTGATCCGGCGGGCGCCGCTCGCCAGCATCGCCAGCCGGTCGAAGCCGAGGGCGATGCCGCTGCCCGCGGGCATGCCGTGCGCCAGCGCCGACAGGAAATCCTCATCGATGTCCCAGGCCTCGCCCGGGTGCTGGGCGCGGCGGGCCTCGGTGTCGGCGATGAAGCGGGCACGCTGCTCCACCGGGTCGGTCAGCTCGTCGAAGGCATTGGCAAGCTCGACGCCGGCGACGAAGAGCTCGAAGCGGAGGGCAGCGCGCGGGTCGGCGGGGTCGCGGCGGGCGAGCGCGGCCTGCGGGGCGGGCCAATGGGTGAGGAAGGTGGCGCGCTCCCGGCCGAGATGGGGTTCCACCCGGTCGAGCAGCAGGCGGAAGAAGAGGTCCTCCCATCCCTCCCCCGGGCGCGGCGGGAGGCCGATGGCATGGGCGGCGGCGCCGAGCGCCTCGGCATCGCCTTCGGTCGAGAGGATGTCGAGGCCGCCGCACCAGCGGTCGAAGGCCTCCGCCATGGTGATGCGCTCGAAGGGCAGGGTCAGGTCGGTTTCGGTGCCCTCATGGCTGACGCGCGGCGGGCATGCGGCCCGGATGAAATCCTCCGCCTGGTCCATGAGGCCGGCGAGGCCAAGGCCGGGGGCGTACCATTCGAGCATGGTGAATTCGGGGGCGTGGCGCGGGCTTGCCTCGCCGTTGCGCCAGACGCGCGCAAGTTCGAAGACCGGGCCGGCGCCGGCGACCAGGAGGCGCTTCAGCGCCAGTTCAGGCGAGGTGCGGAGCCAAAGGGTCCGCCTCGCCCCGACGCCGAGATGCGGGATGTATTCGCTGCGGAAAGCCTGGAGATGCACCTCCATCCCCGGCACAGGCACGAGGCACGGGGTCTCGACCTCGGTGAAGCCGCGGGCGGTGAAGAATTCGCGGGTGGCGCTTGTCAGCGCGGCGCGGCGACGGAGGAAGGGCAGCCGGTTGGCGAGGCTTTCCGGGTGCCAGGCGGGCAAGGGGGGCATTGCCCCGGAGCATGCCAGGGATTAGCTCCCGCTGCATCATGTCCGCCAGAACCCTCCGCAGCGCCGCCGACCTCGCCGATGCCGGGCTGCTGCCCGCCGCTGCGGTGGAGGCGGTGGCGCGCGTCGGCGAGCGGTACAGCATCGCGGTGACGCCGGCCGTCGCCGCGCTGATCGACCGGGACGACCCGGCCGACCCGGTCGCCCGGCAATACCTCCCCGACCCGGCGGAGCTGCTGACGGCGCCGCACGAGCTGGAGGATCCGACGGCGGACGCGCCCTTCACCCCGGTGACGGGCGTGGTGCACCGCTATCCGGACCGGGCGCTGCTGAAGCCGCTGCTCGCCTGCCCGGTCTATTGCCGCTTCTGCTTCCGGCGCGAGGCGGTGGGCGCCGATGGCGGGGTGCTCGGGGAGGCTGAGCTGGAGGCGGCACTCGGCTGGTTCGCGCGGACGCCCGCGGTCCGGGAAGCGATCCTCACCGGGGGCGACCCGCTGATGCTGTCGCCGCGGCGGCTCGGCGCGATCCTCGGGCGGCTGGCCGGGATGCCGCATATCGAGCTGCTGCGCATCCACAGCCGGGTGCCGGTGGCGGCGCCCGACCTCGTCACGCCAGCCCTTGCGGAGGCGCTGGGGGCGATCGGCACCCCGCTCTATCTCTGCGTGCATGCCAACCACGCGCGGGAATTCTCGGCGGCCGCCATCGCGGCGCTCGCGCGGCTGCAGCGGGCGGGCGTCGTCCTGCTCGGGCAGAGCGTGCTGCTGCGGGGCGTGAATGACAGCGCTGAGGCGCTGGAGGACCTGTTCCGCGCCATGCTGCGGGCACGGATCAAGCCCTACTACCTCCACCAGCTCGACCCGGCGCCGGGGACGGCGCGCTTCGCCGTGCCGGTGGAGGAGGGCCGCGCGCTGCTCCGGGCGCTGCGCGGGCGGGTCAGCGGCCTGGCCTTGCCGACCTATGTGCAGGAACGGCCAGGGGGCGCCGGCAAGGTGCCGATCGGGCCGGCTTACGAGGGCGCCTGATCGCGCGGGATCGGCTGCGCCTCGACCTGGCGGCTGACGGCGGGCGGGGCCGTCGGCTCCTGCTCGAGCAGCGGGGCCTGCGCGGCCGGGCTCAGCCGCGGCTCGGCCGGCGGCACCAGCCAGCCCGCCGCATAGGGCCCGCGCACCACCACCAGTGCGAGGATCGCCAACAGGAAGAGCAGGCCGAAGGGGAAGCCGTTGCCGATCGTCAGCAGCATGTTGATGATGCCGGCGCCGAGGAGGATGACGAGCAGCACGGCGGCGCGCTGCGGCTCGCTCAGCCCGTCATACCAGAGGTTCCAGCGATAGAGGCTGTCGGCGCCCTCGATGCGCATCTGCGCGCGGCCCGGCTGCTCCGGATGTGGCTGGACCCATCCCATGGCATGCGGCAGACGGACCGCCGTGATGGCTGCGATGGCAAGCAGGACGAGGAGCGCGAAGGGGAAGCCGATCGCGACCGTCAGCCACATGTTGATGGCGCCAATGAGCACGACGGCGCCCACCACGACATTGAACCGCAGGTCCTCGGGCGCCTGGTCATACAGGCGGTTCCAGTGCTGCACACGTTCGGCATAGCTCATCGATGTTCCCCTCCGAGTTGATATTGGGTTTTATGCTCTCCGGTCTTGGTGCGGCCGCGGGCGGAAGCCGGGCGGCACGCTATCGCTTGCGCCGGCGTGATAAAAGCGAGGCAGCCGGGCGGGGCATCACATGGCCTTGACAGGACGCCGTGCCAAGGGCGGAACGGTGGGCAAGGTTGCCAGAAGCGGGCCCGCCCGTTAAACCCCGGCCGGTCCGCGTGCCGGCCTCGCTGGCGCGCCGCTGCTCATTCCGCCCTTACAGACGTCAGGTCCCGCCCCATGGCAAAGATGCAAGCCAACCAGATGCGTGCCGGCATGGTCATCGAGTTCGAAGGCCAGCGCTACACCATCCTCAAGCAGAACATCATGATCCCGGGCAAGGGCAATGCGATCATCCAGGTCGACATGCGCAACATCAAGACCGGCGCGAAGAAGGACCAGCGCTGGCGCACCGCCGACACCGTCGAGCGGCTGATGACCGAGGACAAGGACTTCACCTATTCCTATGCTGAGGGTGACACGCTGATCCTGATGGACCCCGAGACCTACGAGCAGACCACCGTGCCGAAGGAGATCCTCGGCGACCGGCTGCCCTTCCTGGTCGAGAACATGACCGTCGGCGTGCGGCTGATCGAGGGCGAGCCGGTGGCGATGACCCTGCCGCCGCAGGTGGTGCTTGAGGTGGTCGAGGCCGATCCGGTGGTGAAGGGGCAGACCGCCGCGTCCTCCTACAAGCCGGCGATGCTGTCGAACGGCGTGAAGACCATGGTGCCGCCCTTCGTCACCACTGGCGAGAAGATCGTCGTGAGCACCGAGGACGCGTCCTACGTGGAGCGGGCCAAGGGTTGAGGCCAAGGGCCTAGGAAGGACTTCGCGACTTGGCATCCCCTGCCCGGCTTTCCCCCGCGCTCAACGTCGTCGTCTCTGCCGTGCAGAAGGCCGGGCGACGCCTGCTGCGCGACTTCGCCGAGGTCGAGCAGTTGCAGGTCTCGGCCAAGGGGCCGGGCGACTTCGTCTCCCAGGCCGATCTGCGGGCGGAGGAATCGCTTCGCCACGACCTCGGCCGGGCCCGGCCGAACTTCGCCTTCCTCATGGAGGAGAGCGGCACCCATGGGTCGGGCGACTGGGAATGGCGCTGGGTGGTCGACCCGCTCGACGGCACCAGCAATTTTCTCCACGGCATCCCGCACTGGTCGATCAGCGTCGGCATCGAGCGCCGGCTGGAGGATGGGCGGAGCGACCTTGTCGCCGGCGTCGTCTACAACCCGGCCGCCAACGAGATGTTCTGGGCGGAACGCGGCGTCGGCGCGTTCCTGAACGACCGGCGGCTGCGCGTCTCCGGGCGGAAGGACCTGCGGGAGGCGCTCTTCGCCACCGGCATCCCCTTCGCCGCAGCGCCCCGGCGGGCAGAGTTCACGCATACCCTCGCCCGGCTGATGCCGCAGGTGGCGGGCATCCGGCGCTTCGGCGCGGCCTCGCTCGACCTCGCCTGGGTTGCGGCCGGCCGTTATGACGGGTTCTGGGAGCTGAACCTCAAGCGGTGGGACATCGCCGCGGGCCTTGTCCTCGTGCGCGAGGCGGGCGGCTTCATCACCGATCCGCAGGGCGGCGATGCTTACTACGCCGAGGGCAATGTCGTCGCCGGCAACCAGGCGCTGCAGGCCAAGCTGCGCGAGGTGGTGGCGGATGGCATCGCCGCCGCCGAGGCCGGCCGCCAACGTCAGGGCGGCTGAGGCTGCGCATGGGCCTTGTCCATGCCATGAAGCGGCCGCCACTCGCCACGGCCGACCGGGCACGCTCCAGCTTGTTGCTTTGTCGGGCAAATCCTTCCGATCAGGTGATTCCACCTGGCCGGAGATTGCCCTAGCCTGATGCAGTGACGCGTTTCGCCCTTGTCCTCTGGCTGCTGGCCAGCCTGCACCCGGCCGCGGCCCAGCCGGCGGGGGCGGAGGAGACCATCCCTGCCCCGCCCGCCGCGGCGCCGCCCCGCCCGGTCGACCTCGCCCGTCCCCAGGCGCCGACCGCTACCGCCGCCGCGCCAGCCCTCCGTGCCCTGCCGGCGGGGCTGGAGGCGCTGCCGGACGGCGGGGCAAGGCTGCGCTTCGCCGCCGGGCGCGAGGCGCTGCCGCAGGGCGCCGAGGGCAGCCTGGCCGAGTTCGGCCGCCGCATCGCTGCCGGACCGTCCGGGCGGGTGACGGTGACGGCCCAGGCCTCGGGGCCGCCCGCCGACATCTCCGCGGCGCGACGGGTGAGCCTGGCCCGTGCGCTCGCCGTGAAGCAGGCCCTCGCCGCGGGCGGGGTGGCGCCGACGCAGATCGATCTGCGCCCCATGGGCCGGACCGGCGAGGCGCTCGATGCCGTCGATATCCAGCCGCCCGAGCCTCCGCCGGCGCGATGAGGACCCGTCGATGACCCCTCCGCTCCGCTTCCTCTGGCGCATGCTGGTCTTCCTAGCCGTGGTGCTCGGAGTGGGGCTGCTGCTGGCGCCGGAGCTCGCCACCGCCTTCGCGGCCAACCCGCTGCTGAACGGGCTGATCCTCGGCGTGCTGGCGATCGGCATCGGCTGGAACCTCCGCCAGGTGCTGGTGCTGAAGCCGGAGGTCGCCTGGCTCGAGAATTTCCGCGCGCCGAAGCTCGGCGCCCCGGCCCAGCCGGCGCCGAGCCTGCTCGGGCCAATGGCGAGCATGTTCTCCGCCCGGCGCTCCGACCGGCTCTCGCTCTCGGCGCCGGCGATGCGGAGCGTGCTGGACGGCATCGCCTCCCGCCTCGACGAGACGCGGGAGCTGTCGCGCTACATGACCGGGCTGCTGATCTTCCTCGGCCTGCTCGGCACCTTCTGGGGGCTTCTGCTGACCATCGGCTCGGTCTCCGAGGTGATTGGGGGGATGTCGGTCGGGTCAGGCGACCTCAACCAGCTCTTCAACCAGCTCAAGACCGGCCTCGCCCAGCCGCTGCGCGGCATGGGGACGGCCTTTTCCTCCTCGATGCTCGGGCTCGCGGGGGCGCTGGTGCTCGGCTTCCTCGACCTGACGGCGGGGCAGGCGCAGAACCGCTTCTACAACGAGCTGGAGGAATGGCTGGCGGGCATCACCCGCCTCTCCTCCGGCGTGCTGGGCGATGCGGGCGGCGAGGCCATGGGCAGCGTGCCGGCCTATGTGCAGGCGCTGCTGGAGCAGACGGCGGAGAATCTCGAGGGGCTGCAGCGCATCCTGGCGCGGGGCGAGGAAGGCCGGGCGCAGACCGGGCAGGCGATGCTGACGCTCACCGAGCGGTTGACGGCGCTGACCGACCAGATGCGGGCCAGCCAATCCCTCATGCTCCGCGTTGCCGAGCAGCAGGCGCAGCTCGCCCCGGTGCTGGCGCGGCTGGCGGATGCCCAAGGGCAGCCTCAGGTCGACGAGGTGCTGCGCGGGCATCTGCGCAATGCCGACATGCACCTCGCCCGGCTGGTGGAGGAGGTGGCGCATGGCCGCCAGCAGTCGGTCAATGAAATCCGCAGCGAGATCAAGCTCGTGGCGCGCACGATTGCAGCGCTTTCTGAGGACCAGCCCAGGTAATGGCAGCCCTGGGCGGACGGCGCCGGGCACGGGGCGGAGGCGGACTCGAGGCCTGGCCGGGCTATGTCGATGCACTCTCGACGCTCCTCATGGTGCTCATCTTCGTGCTGCTGGTTTTCGTGCTGGCCCAGGGCTTCCTCTCCGTCGCCCTCTCCTCGCGGGACCGGGCGCTCGACCGGCTGAACCGGCAGGTGGCGGAGCTGGCGGAACTGCTCTCGCTGGAGCGCGGGCAGACCAGCGAGTTGCGCACCGCCCTCACCCGCACCGCCGAGGAGCTGCGCGGCGCCGCAGCGGCGCGGGATGCGCTGCAGTCTCAGCTGCGCGACGCGCGGGAGGAGCGGGACAGGCTTTCCGGCGAGCGCGATGTGGCACGGGGCGAGCGGGACCAGCTCACCGCCCGGCTCGCCGATCTGGAGCTGACCGGCCGCGGCGCTCCGGAGCGCATCGCGGCGCTCGAGCGGCAGCTGGCCGATGCCCTGCAGCGCGCCGAGGTGACCGGGGGCGATGCCGCGCAGACCGTTGCGCGGCTGACCGAGGCGACGCGGGCCCTCGCCGGCGAGCGCACGGCGCGGCAGCAGCAGGAGGCCCGAGCGGCCGACCTCGATCGGCGGCTCGGGGAGGCGCAGGGTGCGGCGGAGACCGCGCGGCAGGAGCTCGCCGGCCTGCGAAGGCAGCTGCAGGAAGCGCAGGGGCAGATGGCGGATGCGCAGCGCCAGCTCGCCGCCATGCGGCAGGCGATGGCGGCGCTCGACCAGCAGGTGAAGGCGGACCGCGCGACCATCGAGGCCCGGCTCTCCGACGTCGCCCGGCTCAACGAGCAGGTGCGGGCGCTGACCGCGCTGCGCGACCAGCTCGAGCGCCAGGCGCAGGAGGCCGCGCGGCGGGCGGGTGACGAGGCGCAGCGCCGGACAACGGCCGAGGCGGCAGCCGGCACCGAGCAGGAGCGACGCATCGCCGCAGAGCGCACGGCGACGACTGAGGCGGAGCGGCGGCGGGCGGCCGAGCGGGTGGCGGGCGAGCAGACCCGCCTCGCCGAGAGCGCGCGGGCGCAGATCGCCCTGCTCGGGCGGCAGATCGAGGAGCTGCGAAACCAGCTCGCCCGGCTCGCGGCGGCCCTGGATGCGGCCGAGGTCTCGGGGCGGGACAAGGATGCCCAGATCAGCGCGCTCGGCACGCGGCTGAATGCGGCGCTCGCCGCGCGCGTCGAGGAGCTGCAGCGCTACCGGAGCGACTTCTTCGGTCAGTTGCGCGACGTGCTGGGCGACCGGCCGGATGTGCGGATCGTCGGCGACCGCTTCGTCTTCCAGTCGGAGGTGCTCTTTCCGCCGGGCGGCGCCGACCTTTCATCGGCCGGGCAGCAGCAGATCCGGGCGATCTCACGGGTGCTGCAGGAGCTGGCGGCGAAGATCCCGCCGGATGTGAACTGGCTGCTGCGGGTCGACGGTCATGCCGACCGGATGCCGATCCGCAGCCCGCGCTACGCGAGCAACTGGGAGCTCTCGGCCGCGCGGGCGATTGCCGTCTCGCAGCTGCTGATGGCTGAGGGGCTGCCACCGAATCGCGTGGCGGCGACGGCCTTCGGCGACAACCAGCCACTCGATCCGGGCGATTCGCCGGAGGCGCTGGCGCGCAACCGGCGGATCGAGCTGCGGCTGACGGATCGCTAGGACCGGCTTCGGACCTTCCCGGCAGCCTCTAGGCCGGCGGGTTGCCGGCCACCGGGTCCAGCTTGTAGCCGCCCGCCTCGGTCAGCAGCAGTCGGGTATGCGAGGGGTCCGGCTCGATCTTCTGCCGCAGGCGGTAGATGTGGGTCTCGAGCGTGTGGGTCGTGACCGCGCTGTTGTAGCCCCAGACCTCGTTGAGCAGGATCTGCCGCGGCACGGGCTTGCCGCCCGCCCGGTAGAGGAATTTCAGGATCGCGCTTTCCTTGTCGGTCAGGCGGATCTTGCGGTTGCGCGCGGGCTCCATCAGCAGCTTGGCGCTCGGGCGGAAGAGATAGGGCCCGATGGTGAAGACCGCGTCCTCGCTGTTGTCGAAGACCCGCAGCTGGGCGCGGACCCGGGCGAGCAGCTCCGGCAGGCGGAAGGGCTTGGCGATGTAGTCGTTCGCCCCGGCATCGAGGCCGCGGACGATGTCGGCTTCAGCATCCGCGCCGGTGAGCATGATGATCGGCATCTGCCGCCCCTCGCGGCGCAGCTTGGCGCAGAAGTCGCGACCATCGGCATCGGGCAGGCCGATATCGAGGAGAATCGCGTCGTAGCGCGCATTGGCGTCGGCCAGCTTGGCCTCCGCCTCGCCCGCACTCTCGGCCTCGTCGGCGGCGAAGTCGCCATCGAGGGCGAGCTGCTCGACCAGGGTGGAACGCAGGGCAGCATCGTCCTCGACGATCAGGATGGGGCGGGGCGTCGCCATTGGACCTCCGGGAAAAGACATCGCAAGATCGCTGTGCAGGACGCATCAGGCGGTCAAGCCGCAGCGATTGAAACCATAAAGCGAAATTACGCACCTCACGGATGCGTCTAAACGGTAACACATTATTGCGATAGGAGTTCGAACAGAGATCGAAATTATCGCCGCCATATGAACTTCAACGTCTAAGCCGCTGAAGTTCTAGCAAATCTCTCTGTCAGAGAAGTTTGCCTTCAAAAGGTGGAACCAGATCCGGAGCCTCGAACTCCACAACCCATAAATCCGGATCGCGTTTCACTTGCCGTTCGACATAGGCATCCGCGGCCGATTCTTGGACCGGGTTCGGCCCGGTGCCGCGAAGCCAGGCCGGGCGGCCTTCCGCATCGCGAACCTGGCTCAGCACGACCAGCCCCTCCCGGCCGCGCAGGACGCAGAGGATGCCGCCCGAGTCTGGGTCTCCCTTCCGCAGAACGGCACCGCTGCGGCCGCCGATATCCGCGAGCCGCAGCGCCATAGACACCCAGATGCCGGCCTTCACGCGCGCTTCCATGGGGCGCATAGGCCCGGAACAAGGAGCCTCCGGCAAGCCCCTGCTTGCCGATTGGCGCGACCTCCGCCACATCTCGGGCGATCAGGGCCAGTGTGGGGTTGGACCGTGGACCAGCGGAAGATGACCGAGGGCCAGCGCGCCTATGAGGCGAAGCGGGCGGCGAAAGCAGGGATGAGCCTCGACAAGTGGATGACGTTGAAGGCGAAGGAAGCCGAGGCGGAGCGCGCCGCCGCGGCCAAGACCGTCGAGGTGCCTCAGCCAGCGAAGAAGACGGGGTTCTTCAGCCGTTTGCTGGAGAGGGCTCAGAAGCCGCTTTAGACCATTCGCAGCAGGGTCCCGTCGCGGCGGATGGCCTGGTGGTAGACCACCCCGCCGATATGGAGGACGAGCAGCACGACGATCGCGTAGCCGCCGACGCTATGGGCGGTCTGGACGGCGCCGGCGAGCGGCTCGTTCGTCTCCATGAATTTCGGCAGGTCGAAGACGCCGAGATAGGCCGTCCGGCCGCGCAGCGGGAATCCCCAGGCATTGGTGGCGATGAAGCCGAGGACCGGCTGCAGGATCAGCAGCGCATAGAGCGCGTGATGCACCCCCGCGGCAGTGCGGCGCAGCGGCAGGGGGACATGCTCCGGCAGCGGTGGCGGCGGATAGGCGGCGCGCCAGGCAAGCCGGGCCAGCGCCACGAAGAGGATGGTCAAACCGGCTGATTCGTGAACGGCATAGAAGGGCATCTTCACGTCATCCTTGATGAATTGGATGACGAAACCAACCGGCCAGGCCAGGGCCAGCAAGGCGACGGTGATCCAGTGGAACCACTTCGATCCGGTGCTGTAGCCCTGCATGGCGGAGCCTCCCCTGGCCTGGTTGCCGCTCATGCTGACTGGAGCATCGATCCGCGCAAGCGTTGGATATCGGTCGCCGAGCGCGACGCGGAAGGCTGGCGCATGGCGGCGCCTCGGCCGGTCGGAGCGCTGGAGGGGCTGGTCGAGGGCCTGATCGGCACGGGGCGGGCGGTGGCGCTAGGCCTCGACCTGCCGCTCGGCCTGCCGCGGGCCTATGCGGCGGGACGCGAGGAAGCTGGCTTTCCGGAGTTCCTGCGTGGGCTGGCGGCGCGGCCGGGCTTCTTCGTGGTGAGCGCGGGGCTGGAGACGGTCTCGCCGGCGCGGCCCTTCTACCCCGCGCGCGGGATGAAGGGGATGACGCGGGCGGCGCATGCGGCGGCGCTCGGCTTCGACGGGCCGGAGGGGCTGTCGCGCTGGTGCGACCGGGCGACGGCGGAACGGCCCGCCGGCGCGCCGCTCTTTTGGACGCTCGGGGCGAACCAATCGGGCAAGGCGGCGATCGGCGCCTGGCGGGACTGGCTGGTGCCGGCGATGGCTGCAGGGGCGCCGCTCCGGCTCTGGCCCTTCGAAGGCGGGCTGCTCGAGCTGCTGGCGCCGGGGCATGCGGTGCTGGCCGAGGTCTACCCGGCGGAGGCGCTGCGGCAGTGCGGGTTGCGCCTCGCCGGCAGCAAGCGAGCTCAGGGCCCAAGACGGGCCCTCGCCCCTGCGCTGCGCGGCGTGCTGGCGGCAAGGAGGGTGAAGCCAGCCCCGGCGCTCGAGGCCGCAATCGATGACGGGTTCGGGGCGGATGCGGCGGGGGAGGATCGCTTCGACTCGGTGATCGGCCTGCTTGGGCTGCTCGCCGTGCTGGATGGGGCCCGGCCGGACTTCGTCCCCGGCGACCCCTGGATCCGGCACTGGGAGGGCTGGGTACTGGGGCAGACGGCGCTGCCCCGCGCGCTCACGCCATGAAGTCGAGGGCGGTGTTCATCGCCTCCGCGGCCGGGATGCGCAGCAGGCCGGGGGCTTCGGCGAAGGGCACGTCGTTGATGCGGAGCGCCGCGGCCGTATCCGCCAGGGCGCGGGTGCGGAGGCCGAGCAGCGCCATATGGTCGCCGCGGCCGGCCGGATCCGGCGCCGCAGCGCCGAGCTCGGCGGCGACGGCGGCATGCGGCGCGGCTTCCACCACCGCCTCGCCCGCGAGGAGGATGGCGCGGCCCTCGGTTCCCTTGGTGACGGCGGCGGCGCCGAACATCCGCCGGAACATCGCCGCCTGCCGCTCCGGGTCGCGCACCGAGAGCAGGATGCGGGCGACGCCGAGCGCGCCATTGGGATGGGACTGCCACTCCGGGCGCCAGACATGCTCCGGCGTCAGGTGCTCGCACCAGTAGAGGCGCCCGTCGAAGGCGGCGGCACGGTCGAGGCGGGCGGTGCGGAAATGCGCTTCGCCGCCGGTGCCGTCCGGCAGGTCGACCGGGCGGTGGAAGGCCTGGGCGGGCCCGGTCGGGACGCCGCGGGCCTGCTGGGCGGCAGAGAGCGCCTCGGCATCGCCGGTGCGGAAGACGAGGCCGTTCAGCCCGACCGGATAGGGTGCGATGTCGGGGCGAAGTGCGCCGCCCGGCACATCGGTGCCGAGCAGCTCGAGATAGTCGCGGCCGAGGACGGCCAGGTGGTTGGCCGAGCCGAGGCTGTGCCTGCCCATCGGCGTGAGCTGGAAGCCGAGGCGGCGCCAGGCCTCGGCACCTTCGGCCATGCGGTCGCGGACATCGATGACGACATGATCGATGAGGTTGTCCATCTCAGCCCTCCCGGCGGTAGAGGCCGGCGGCGTCGGCCGCCTGGGCGGCCATGGCGACGATCAGCTCCAGCATCGGTGCCGGCACGCCGCGCTCCCGCGCCAGGCGGAGCGGCGCCTGGAAGAGCGCATCCACCTCCATGGGCCGGCCCGCCTCGAGGTCCTGCAGGATGGAGGGCTTGTGCGGGATGTCGGCCGAGAGGGTGATCCGGTCCTCCGCCGCGCCGCCGACCGGGCGGCCCATGGCGGCGGCGATGGCGAGGCCCTCCTTCACCACCGCGACGGCTGCCGCGCGGATCGTGGCGTCGCGGAAGGTCTCCTGCATGTTGCGGCGGGTGAGGATGCAGAACGGGCCGTTGGACAGGTTGTTCAGCAGCTTGGCCCAGACATCGGTGCGGATGTCCTCGGCGACGCTGCAGGGCAGGCCGCCCTGCTTGAAGGCGCCGGCGAGCGCCATGGCGCGGGCGCTGCGGGAGCCGTCCGGCTCGCCGAGGATCAGCTTGCTGGACCTGCTGGTGACCTCGATGACGCCGGGCTCCGGAACCGAGCAGGCGGAATAGACCACGCCGCCGATGGCCCGCGCCGGGCCAATGGCATTCCAGACCACGTCGCCGGGATCGGCCTCGGGGACGCGCTGACCCTCCTCCGGTCCGCCATGGCGGGCGAAATACCACCACGGTATGCCGTTGGTGACGAAGGCGACCGGCGTCTCCGGCCCGAGCAGCGGCGCGATGGCGCGGGCGACGCCGGGCAGCGCCGGGACCTTGGTGCAGACGACCACCGCGTCCTGCGGGCCGAGCTCGACCGGGTCCGCGGCGGCTCTCGGACGGCATTCGATCACGCCGTCGGGCAAGTAGACGGTCAGGCCGCGCGCCCGGATCGCCTCGAGCTGGGCGCCGCGGGCAACGACCGAGACCTCGGCCCCGCCCTTCGCCAGCCGCCCGGCGAGATGTCCGCCGATGGCGCCTGGCCCGTAGATGCAGATCCTCATGCAGCCTCCTCGGTCGGGACGTAGAGCCCGGCGGCGACGGCGGCGCGGGTCGCCAGCGCCACCATCAGGGCGAGGGTCGGCACCGCGACGCCGGCCTCGCGGGCGATGCGGAGGGGTGCGCGGAGCATCGCCTCCACCTCCATCATCCGCCCGGCCTCGAGGTCCTGCAGGATGGAGGGCTCGTGGCGGAGCCTCGCCGAGCGGGCGACTCGGGCGGCGGGTGCGTCGCCGGGGATGGGCCAGCCCTCGGCGGCGGCGATGGCGGTGACCTCCTCGGCCATGCGGATCGCGGTCTCCCGCGCCTCGGGGCTCAGCAGCGTGTCCTGCATGCAGGAGCGGGTGAGGATGCAGAGCGGGCCGCTGACCAGGTTGCCGAGCAGCTTCTGCCAGACCGCCTGGCGGATATCGGGCACCACCAGCGAGGGCAGGCCACCGGCGGCGATGGCGGCTGAGAGGGCCTGGGCACGCAGAGTGAAGCGGCCATCGACCTCGCCGAGGATGACGCGGCCGTCGCTGGTCTCGACCTCGACCACGCCGGGGGCGGTGACCTCGCAGGCGGAGTAGACGACGCCGCCGATGGTGCGCGGGATGCCGACCGCCCGGCGCAGCGCGTCACCCGGGTCGAGGGCCGGCAGCGGCTGGCCGTCGCGCCCGGTGGCGTCATTGTACCACCAGGGGATGCCGTTCATCACGAAGGCGACCGGCGTCTCCGGCCCGAGCAGCGGGGCGATGGAGGCGGCGACGCTCGGCAGGGCGGGGGCCTTGGTGGTGACGATCACCGCATCCTGCGGGCCAAGGGCGGCCGGGTCGGCGCTGGCGCGGGGGCGGCAGTGCAGCGTGCCGCCCGGGGCATGGACGGTGAGGCCGCGCTCCTGGATGGCGGCGAGGTTGGCGCCGCGGGCGATGACGGAGACCTCCGCCCCGCCCTTGGCCAGGCGGGCAGCGACATGGCCGCCGATGGCGCCGGCGCCGAAGACGCAAACTTTCACGCCTCCCCCTCCTTGAGGGCGGCGATGGCGGCGATGCCGGCTTCAACCAGGCGCTCGGCGAGCCGGGCGCCGTGCTCGGCATTGCCGGGGCGGCTGTCGGCGGAGGCGACGCCGCCGGGGGCGACCTCCTCCACCTCGGTCGGCACGGCGACCTCGACGCCCGCCAGGCGGATGCTGCCGAATCCGGCGATGGGCTGGCCGAGGATGGTCCCGGCCGGCTCGCGGGCGCGGGCCCGCTCCGGGTGGCAGAGATCGGGGCGAAGATGCAGGGCGACGGACCAGACCGGGTCGCCGCCATGGCCGAGGCTTGCCGTGCTGCCGCCGAGCCCGGCATGCAGGCCCCCGGCGATCCGCCAGAGATGCAGGGCCGGGATCACCACGCCCTGGCGACGGCGGAGGCTGCGGGCAGCGGCATCGACCGGGGCGATGGAGCCGGCATGGCCGTTGAGGATGAGGATGCGCCGGCAGCCGGTGCGGATTAGGTTGCCGCAGACCTCCTCGACCACCGCCTGGAGCAGGCCGGGGGTCAGGACGATGCCGCCCGGCACCATGCCGAAATAGTCCTCACCGCCGAAGGGGATGGCGGGCAGGGCAAGCGAGCAGGTGGCGGCGGCGATGCGGTCGGCGAGCGCCTCGGCGAGCAGGAAGTCGCCCATCGGCGCCTGCGGGCCATGCGTCTCGAGGCTGCCCATGGGGAGGATGGCGCAGGCCCCCTCACCCAGCCGCCCCGCGACCTCGGGCGCCGTCAGCTCGGCGACGCGGTGGCTCACGCCAGCATGTCCAGCGCGATGCGCGTCAGCGCCTGGGCGCCGAGGCCGATGCAACGCTCGTCCGGCTGGTACCGGTCGTTGTGCAGATGGTCGTGGCGACCGGGCGCGCCGCTGCCGATGCGGAGCTGGAAGGCGGGGACGCGCTCGGCGAACTCGGCGAAATCCTCGGCGCCCATGCTGGGGCGGCCCTCCGCGACCACATCGCCGAACTGGCGGCGCACGGCGGCGATGGCGGGGTCGAGCACGCTGTCGGCATTGACGAGCGGCGGCACGCCGCGGCGGTAGCTGAGCGTGCACTGGACGCGATGCATCGCCTCGAGCCCGGCGGCGAGGCGCTTGAGCGCGGCCTCGGCGGTGTCGCGCGCCGCATGGTGCAGGGTGCGAACGGTGCCGCGCAGCTCGACCGTCTCCGGGATGATGTTGGGCGCGGTGCCGCCATGGATCATTCCGATGGTGACGACGCCGGGCATCAGCGGGTCGAGCTCGCGGCTGACGACGGTCTGCGCCTGGGCGATGAAGGCGCCGGCGGCGACGATCGGGTCGACCGCCTTGTCCGGATGCGCGGCATGACCGGACTTGCCGCGGATGACGAGGTCGAAGCGGTCGGCCGCGGCGAGCGTCGAGCCGCGGCAATAGCCGAATTGGCCTGCGGGCATGTCGGGATGGTTGTGGAAGCCGAGCGCCATATCGACGCCCTCGAGAACGCCGTCCCTCACCATCTCCGCGGCGCCGCCGAGCGACTCCTCGGCCGGCTGGAAGACGAGGACGACGCGGCCGGCAAGCTGCGGGGCGAGATCCTTCAGGACTTCAGCGGCGCCAAGCAGCGTCGTCGTGTGGATGTCGTGGCCGCAGGCATGCATCTTGCCGTCGACCGTGCTGGCGAAGGGCAGGCCGGTCATCTCATGGATCGGCAAGGCATCCATGTCGGCGCGGATGGCGAGCGTCGGGCCGGGGCGGCCACCCTCGATCACGCCGACCACGCCGGTGCGGCCGATGCCGGTGCGATGCGGGATGCCCATGCGGGCGAGCTCCGCGGCGACGATCCCGCTGGTGCGCACCTCCTCGAAGGCGAGCTCGGGATGGGCGTGGATGTCGCGGCGGATCTCGATGAGGCGCGGCTCCAGCGCCGACACCGCCTCCCGGATCGCGGCCTCGGGATCGTTCGGGCGGGGCGAGACGGCCATGGCGAAGGGTCCTGTTGCAATGCGCTCGGCCGAGGATCGGGGCAAAGCAACGATGCCGCAAGCCGTTGCGCGGGATTTTGCCGCGGCGCAGCACGGGATGCGTCACTTGCCCGCCATCAGCCCGTCATGCGATACGCAGCGCAATCCAAAGGGAGCCCCGCGGATAGCGAAGGGGGAGGAGCATGCCCGGGATGCTGCGGCGACGAGCCTGGCTCGCCGGCGGCGCCACCTTCGCGGCGCTGCCCGCGATCGCGCGCGCGGCCTCCGCGTGGCCGGCGCAGCCCGTTCGCCTCATCGTGCCCTTCGCCCCGGGCGGCACCACAGACCTCGCGGCGCGGCTCGTCGGCCAGGCGCTCGGCGCCCGGCTCGGCCAACCCGTCATCGTTGAGAACAAGCCGGGGGCTGGTGCTACCCTCGGCTCCGCACAGGTGGCGCAGGCGGTGCCTGACGGGCTGACCCTCGTCGTCTCCAACATCGCAAGCCACGGCATCGCGCCCTCGCTCTACCGCGAACTGCGCTACGATGCGCTGCGGGACTTCACCCATGTCGCGCTGCTGATCGAGACGCCCTCGGTCTTTGTCGCGCATCCGCGCTTCCCGCCCGAGGATCTCGGCGGGGTGGTGCGGCGGTCGCGGGAGCAGCCGCAGGGGATCGACATCGCCTCATCCGGCGCCGGCTCCTCCAACCATCTTCTCATCGTGCAGTTCGGCCAGGTAACGGGCGCGCGGGTGAACCATGTTCCCTATCGCGGCGCCGGGCCGGCCATGACGGATGTCATCGCCGATGTGGTGCCGATGATGTCGGACAGCCTGCCGAGCGCCTCCGGCCATCTCCGTGGCGGCGCGGTGCGGGGCCTGGCGGTGGCGACGGCGGCGCGGCACCCGGCCTTCCCGGCGCTGCCCACCTTCCGCGAGCAGGGCGTTGACCTCGCTAACACCTCCTGGTTCGGCATATCGGGCCCGGCCGGCCTGCCGCCGGCGGTGACGGAGAGGCTGAACCGCGAGATTAGTGCCGTTCTAGCTGAGCCCGCCACGCAGCGGCGCTTCGCCGAGCTGGGCGGCCTCATCAGCCCGCTCTCCCCTGCCGCCTACGCGGAGTTCATCGCCAGGGAGGTAGCGCGATGGGCGCCGGTGGTGCAGGCATCGGGCGCCAGGGTGGATTAAGGCCGTGGAGCAGCGCGTGGGGCTTGGGGGTCGGATCCGCCCCGGCTTGACCGGAGGCGCCGCATCAGGTTGTCGTTGCACGACTAAGGCTGGGGAAATGCCGGATCTCCCCGGCAAGCTGGGAGCCGAGAAAGGTCACCGCATGAAAATCAATGCCAAGGACGTCGCCTCGGGCGTGTTCCTCATCCTGCTTGCCGCGGTCGGCCTCTGGCTGAACATGGACCATACGCTCGGCTCTGCCCGGCGCATGGGCCCGGGCTACATGCCCATGCTGGTCTTCTGGGTGCAGTTGGGCCTCGGCACGCTGGTCCTGGTGCTCGGCCTGTTCAGCGGGCCGGATCCGATGGAACGCTGGAAGGGCATCGACTGGTCGATGCTCATCCTGGCGGTCGTCGCCGGCACGCTGGTCTGGCAGGTCTCGCCGATGTTCGGGGAGTTCTTCTCCAGCACCTACAACGGCGTCGGCCTCGGGATGCTCGTCGGCTTCTTGGTGATCTGCTACGCCCTGGGCTGGCGGCTGCTTGGCTTCATCTGCGCCGCAATGTGCATCTTCGCCCTGCTGCTGGAGAAAGGCGGGCTGATGCTGGCGCTGGCGGCGACCATCCTCATCTCCGCGATGGCGGAGCCGGAGCACCGTGCGCGGCCGCTCGGCGTGCTCGGGCTGATGATCTTTCTCCTGGCCTTGTGCTGGTGGATCTTCATCAAGCAGCTCGATATCCGCGTGGCCGTCTGGCCCATGCAATACTGACCTGACGCCAGGATAGGGGACCGCAACGGCCATGGATATCATTGGCAACCTGGCGCACGGCTTCGCCGTGGCGTTCAGCTTCCAGAACCTGCTCTTCGCCTTGATCGGCGCGCTGATCGGCACCGCCATCGGCGTGCTGCCGGGCATCGGGCCCGTCGCCACCATCTCGCTGCTGCTGCCGATCACCTTCGGCCAGCCGGCGACGACCGCCATCATCATGCTCGCCGGTATCTATTACGGCGCGCAGTATGGCGGCTCCACCACCGCCATCCTGCTGAACCTGCCCGGCGAGATCAGCTCGGTGGTGACGACGCTCGAGGGCTACAAGATGGCCCGCAACGGGCGGGCGGGAGCGGCGCTCGCCACCTCGGCGCTCGGGTCCTTCTTCGCCGGATCGGTCGCCACCGTCGTCGTGGCCGCCTCCGGCCCGCTGCTGACCAGCATCGCGCTGTCCTTCGGCCCGGCCGACTACTTCTCGCTCATGCTGCTCGGCCTCATCATATCGGCCGTGCTGGCGCAGGGCTCGATCATCAAGTCAATCGGCATGGTGGTGCTCGGGGTTGGGCTCGGGCTGGTCGGCACCGATGTGCAGACCGGGCAGCAGCGCTTCACCTTCGGCATCCCGGAACTGTCGGACGGCATCAGCTTCGTCGCGCTCGCCATGGGCATGTTCGGCATCGCCGAGATCATCCTGAACCTCGAGCGGCCGGAGGCCCGCAGCGTCCTCAAGACCAAGGTGGACAGCCTGTGGCTGACCAAGGAGGAGTGGAAGCGCGCCACCCCGTCCGTCCTGCGCGGCACCGTGGTGGGGTCGATCCTCGGCATCCTGCCGGGCGGCGGCGCCTCGCTCGCCTCCTTCGGCTCCTACATGATGGAGCGGAAGATGTCGAAGGGCCGGCACCTGTTTGGCCAAGGCGCGATCGAGGGCGTGGCCGGGCCGGAGGCGGCCAACAACGCCGCGGCGCAGACCAGCTTCATCCCGCTGCTGACCCTCGGCATCCCGGCCAACGCCGTCATGGCGCTGATGGTCGGCGCCCTGATCATCCAGGGCATCCAGCCCGGCCCGCGGATGGTGGAGGCCCAGCCGGACCTGTTCTGGGGCCTCATCGCCTCCATGTGGATCGGCAATGTGATGCTGCTGATCATCAACCTGCCGATGATCGGCATGTGGGTGAAGCTGCTGCAGGTGCCCTACAAGTTCCTCTATCCGGCGATCCTCGTCTTCTGCTGCATCGGCTCCTACAGCGTGAACAACAACGTTTTCGACGTCTATTCGACGGTGGTGTTCGCGGTGCTGGGCTACATGTTCAACAAGATGAAGATGGAGCCGGCGCCGCTGCTGATCGGCTTCGTGCTGGGGCCGATGATGGAGGAGCACCTGCGCCGCGCCATGCTGCTCTCGCGCGGTGACGTGATGGTCTTCGTCGAGCGGCCGATCAGCGCCAGCATGCTGGCGATCGCCGCGGTCGCCCTGCTGGCGATGATGCTGCCCAACCTGCGGAAGGGCAAGGAGGCGGCGCTCAGCGGCTGAGCGCCCTGCCCTGCCACCCCGAGGAGGCCGCCCTGCTTCGCCGGGGCGGCCTTTTCTTTTGCGCGGATGGGACGCAGGCTTGCGCCGGACAGCACGGGGGCTTCGCATGGATCTGCAACTGGCCGGGCGGGTCGCGCTCGTCACCGGAGCCTCGGCGGGGCTCGGGCGCAGCATCGCGGCGATGCTGGCGGCCGAGGGCTGCCGCCTTGCCATCCTGGCCCGGCGGCGGGCGCTGCTGGAGGGGCTTGCCGCGGAGCTGCCGGCGGGTGCGGAGCCGCTGATCCTCGTCGAGGACGTGACCGACCCCGACGCGCCGCCGCGCATCCGCGATGCGGTGCTCGGGCGCTTCGGGCGCTGCGACATCCTGGTCAACAATGCCGGGGGCAGCCGCCCGCAGCCGGCGGGCGAGCTCGGCGAGGAGGCGGTCTGGCAGGAAGCGATGGAGCTCAACTTCCACGCCGCGCGGCGCATCACCCATGCGCTGGTGCCGGCCATGCAGGCAGCCGGCTTCGGGCGCATCATCAACCTCACCGGGCAGGATGAGCCGCACAACGTCAACCCGGCCAATGCGCCGAACGGGGCGACGCATATCTGGGCCAAGGCGCTGTCGCGGCAGGTCGGCAAGGACGGGATCACGGTGAACTCCATCCCGCCGGGGCGCATCCGCTCGGAACAGATCGACCTCCGGGTCCTGCCGGACGACGAGGCGCGGCGCGCCTGGGCGGAGCGGGAGGTGCCGGCGGGCTATATCGGCCAGCCGGAGGATCTCGCGGTGCTCGCGGTGTTCCTCGCCTCGCCGCTGGCGCGCTACATCACCGGGCAGGTCATCCATGTGGATGGCGGCACGCGCCGCTTCAGCCATTGAAAGGAAGATAACGCCCATGTTCATCGCCATGAACCGCTTTCGCGTCATGTCCGGTGCCGAGGCGGAGTTCGAGGAGCTCTGGCTGTCGCGCGACTCGAAGCTCAGCACGGTGCCGGGCTTCGTCGAGTTCCAGCTGCTGCGCGGGCCGCAGAAGGAGGACCACACCCTCTACGCCTCGCACACCATCTGGGCGAGCCGCGAGGCCTTCGAAGGCTGGACGAAGTCCGAGGCCTTCCGCATGGCGCATCGCAACGCGGGCGGGACGCGGCCGCTCTATCTCGGCCACCCGGAATTCGAGGGGTTCGAGCCGATTCAGACGCTGAAGGGCTAGAGCACTTTGATGTTGCTTGGAATCGCGCGTTCTGATTCGACGCTGTTGATGCGGCGTCGAGGCGATGATGACGGCACCCTTGTCTGCGGACCTTCGTCGGCGGTTGGTTCGGGCGGTTG